>ERZ791765.15-NODE-15-length-275712-cov-19.013607_pt1 | contig 275712 bp, 258 predicted proteins | sample MGYA00509949_ERZ791765 | MGnify/ENA primary metagenome ERZ791765 (study PRJEB30046, sample SAMN00791980) | human gut metagenome | study: EMG produced TPA metagenomics assembly of the A metagenome-wide association study of gut microbiota in type 2...
AATGCAATCTGTCTTGAATTCACGTCTTATCCTCTCCATACCTCCCAGGTGCCTTCTGATAACTCGATTATAACAAGAGCTCCTGAGGATTGTTAGCTTTGCGGTTTCCTTAATTTGACCGGAACCATGTGGACAAAGCTGTACGCGCATCTGTACATAAAGCTGCATCTGTACGTCCTGGCCCGGTGAATATCTGTCTATTGTACCATGACAGCCTTTGTAATATAAGGTGGGGGAATAAGCCTTGAACCTGGGCGGGATGGGGGGATGGGGGATGGGGGGATGGGCGGACGGGATGGGCGGACGGCCAGAAACGGCATCAGGATAGGGTATAAATGGAATCTTGCAAAATGGAAAGCGTGAAAAGGGAAACACAAAAAGGATATCCCAAAAAGGAAAGCGCAAAAAAGGAAGCCCCAATGCAAAAGGCTTCCCTGACAAAAAAAGAGAGCAGGTGATGGGAATCGAACCCACGTATCTAGCTTGGAAGGCTAGTGTTCTACCATTGAACTACACCTGCATGAAATCAATCTATTTAATTATAATCGGGGTGACAGGATTCGAACCTGCGACCTCCTGGTCCCAAACCAGGCGCTCTAGCCAAGCTGAGCCACACCCCGGCGCTGGCATAATATAACCTGTCATCCAATCCCGTCTCTCGACGCAAGGATTATTATATACTATGCCTTCACAAATGTCAACAAGAATCCTACAGAAAATTCAGCGAAAAATGAGCCTCTCCCTCTTTGTCAATCTCCATGAGCATGAAAGAGGGCTTATGTCCGTCCTGTCGGGGATAGGACAGGCTTCCCGGATTCAGCACAATCAAATCCTTATCTCCTTCCTTTTTCTCCATCTCGTAGAAGGGCCTGTGGGTATGCCCGAACATGACAATGTCAAAGCCTCTGGCTCTGGCCTCCTGTTTCAGATACTCAGCCCCCACAGAGACATTATAGTAGTGTCCGTGGGTCAGAAGGGTCTTATACCTTCCAATCATCAGTTCCTTCTCTTTATCCAGACATGAAAAAAAGTCATTGTTTCCCAAAATAATCTCTAAATCGCAGTCTTCATTGACCCAGGTGGCAATGGCATGTTCACTCCCCTCTGCGTCTCCCAAATGAATCAGCATATCCAGCGGTCCGGTGCGCCGGATCACCTCTTTTAGATTCTCATCCCTTCTATGGGTGTCACTGACAATTAATATCCTCATCCTTCGTCCTCTCCATCTCTTACTTAAGCACACCTTCCAGGGCCTCCTTCATAGCCCTTAACGCCTTCCCCCTGTGGCTGATTTCATTCTTCTGCTCCATGGTAATTTCAGCGGATGTCTTGCCGAACTGAGGCAGATAGAGAATGGGATCATACCCAAAACCTCCATTTCCGGCCGGTTCCCCGGCGATAAGCCCCTCCATCACAGCCTCTGTGTGGAGTACCCGGCCGTCCGGCAGCATGGCTGCGATGCTGCACACAAACCTGGCGCCGCGCTCCTGTCCCGTGGCCTCCTTAAGACGCTCTATGATACTCCGGTTCTTAACCTCATAGGGCGTATCCTCGCCCAAGTACCGGGCAGAGTAGATACCCGGCTCCCCGCCAATATAATCCACCTCCAGGCCGGAGTCATCCGCCAGTACAATATCCCCTGTCAGATTCCACACAGCCCTTGCCTTAATCTCGGCATTCTCCCCAAAGGTGGTGCCGTCCTCCACAATTTCCGGTTCAGCGCCCGCTTCCTTCATGGAAAGTATGGGCAGCCCCAAATCAGCCAGTATAAGGCGTATCTCCCGCATCTTTCCCTCATTGCCCGTTGCAAATATGATTCTGTGTCCCATATCCAAAGCCCTCTGCCTTCTGTTCCTTTTATAATTCTCTGTTATTTCTTTGTATATGCCTTCAGGCACAGGTTGCAGGACTGTGTTTCCTCCACATGTTCCCACACCTTTCCGTCATGGCTCAGATACCCTTCGCCGTCTGTTAAGTCCACCTGGGCAATACCGTCCCCTGCGTTGTATTCAATGGCCACCGGATGTACGGTACCGGGCGTTATTATTTTAATTATTATAGCAAATTTTTCGTTGTCCTCCAAGGGGATTTTTTTATCCAGCACAATCGTGTAATAACCGGCATTGTCCAGTCTGCCCTTTGCCAGCAAAATCCGCTTATCCAGGGCGCGGTCCATTTCCCCGGCTCCCGCGTCCGGCAGGTTCCGGGCCGCATACAACTCGTACTCTGTATTCTTGTCCGTTGCATAGAAACCTGCGGCAGCCAGATTCTCTCCCTTACCGGCCCTGTAGGCATTGGCAAACCAAGCCTCGTCCTGCCCGTAGCCAATCTGTCCCACCCATCCGCACAGATCGCTCTGATGGATGTAGTCGTAATTGTCCACCGGCTCCACACCTGTGTATACAATATTATGGACACCGATATTGCTGTCAAAATAGGATACATAAAAATATCCCTGGTCCCCAAAATCCTCTCCCCAGCTGTTGGTACAGATAAACGCGCCGTCCCCTGCCAGGTCCAGGTTGAAATTCTCCCTGGAATAATTATCATCCCATCCAACGATAACAGAATCATGATTAGGCTTTTCGTTTCCGATGTAACAATAGGAGTTGGTCTCCCTGTTATAGTAAACGGACTGGCTCCGATAATCCCTCATGGATGTATACAGGGAGCTCTGTACTCCCCCCCTCAGGTACACAGCCCGTTTAATGGCCTCGTAATCCTTGGAGGGAAGAACCTGAATCTCCTGTACATGCACGCTGGGCGTAAGGCCGTCCGGCGAAACTCCGTCTCCGTATGGGTCCTGGGATTCCGGCACCGGTCCCTGCCAGGCCAGCAGATAGGCCATGGACATGGTATATTCTCCGCCCTCGTCCTGTCCCAGGAGAAAACTGTTGTGCATGGACATATGGTCCACCGCAAAGGTCATGGGCTTTCCCGGAAGCAGGGAGGACTCCAGGGCAGTCAGAGACGCAAAGGCCCAGCAGGTTCCCAGGGATCCCTGGTTTCCAATCTGGGGCGCCCTGCCCGTCTTTCGGTAGTCATAGGCAGAAGGAAGCTTTACATTGGCCATGTCCCGCCTGTTCCACTGGTACACGCTGTCTGCGCCGGATGTTTCAGAGACAGACGGATTTCTATTTCCGCCGGTATCGCCCATGCGGTTTTCTGCGGCATCCTCTCCGTTCCCCGGCGTACCCGCGCCGCCTGCTGCCGCAGGACTTTCTTCCCCGCCAGGATTCCGGGTTCCGTCAGGGTTCTGGGTTCCGTCAGGGTTCCGGCTGACGTCAGGGTCCTGAATGCCGTTTGTATTCTGTGCCCCGCCTGGGTTTTGTGTCTCAGCAGGATTCCGCGTCGGGCCGCATCTGGCCGTACCCAAAGACAATGTAACCGCCAGAAACAGGACCGCTGCTTTTTTCCTTATTCCATTTTTAATTATATCTGATACAACAACCATGGCCGTCCTCTCAATTTCAACCGTTCTCCCGGAGCTCCATCCACTCAGAAACTGTACTGCCAGAGCTGAATTTTTTGTCATTCTGCAAGGCGGGGGAAGGAAGCGGAGTGGGCCTCCGCTGACTGACGACAACGCGGCAGATGGCAAAATAGGCAGTGCTGGAAGTGCTGTTTCCGGCTGGCTGGAGCACTAGCTGCGCCTGGGCGGTCTTGGCCCCATGAACTGATAGAAATAGGTTTTCAGCATACCGTTGTATATCTTCCTGTTTTTGTCCGCCTTCCGTCCAATGTACTTCTGCGCATCTTCATAGGAAGTAATGAGGTACATGGACCAGGAATCCAGAGCCGCAAAGCGCTCCCCTATCTCCCGGTATAACGCGGGAAGGTTTTCCTTTTCCTCAATTCTCTCACCGTAAGGGGGATTGGATATGATGAAGCCGTATTTCTTGGGATGGCTCATCGCGCTGACCGGACGCCGCTGAAAGTGAATCATATGGTCCACTCCGGCTGACCGGGCATTGGACCTGGCTGCTTTCACAATATCACCGTCCACGTCGTATCCCTGGATATCCACCTGAACATCCTCTTCCACCAGGTCACCCGCCTCATCCATGGCTTCATACCAGCATTTGCGCTTGATCACGTTCCTCCACTCCTCTGCCAGGAAGGAACGTTTCATGCCCGGCGCTATATTGGCGGCCATCATGGCTGCCTCAATGGGAAATGTACCGCTTCCGCAGAAGGGATCCACCAGAATTCTGTCCCGGTTCCAGGGCGTCAAAAGAATCAGGGCAGCCGCAAGAGTCTCTGTGATGGGCGCTTTGCTGGTCAGTGTCCTGTACCCGCGTTTATGCAGGGATTCCCCGCTGGTGTCAATTCCCACCGTCACCATATCTTTATAGAGGAACACCCTCAGCGGATAGCTGGCCCCATTTTCAGGGAACCAGGTGACTCCATAACGGTTTTTCAGCCGCTCCACCATGGCTTTCTTCATTATAGACTGGATATCCGACGGGCTGAACAGCTTGCTCTTGATGGAAGAAGCCTTTGTCACCCAAAACTTCCCGTCTTCCGGTATAAAATCCTCCCAGGGTATATTTCTGGTGCCCTGAAACAACTCCTCAAAGGTCTCCGCTTTAAAGCTTCCCGCCTTGAGAAGCACTCTCTCTGCTGTGCGCAGAAATACATTGGCGCGGCAAATGGCCTCGTCATCTCCTATAAACGTGACGCGGCCGTCCTCCACCAGGGATATCTCATATCCCAGGTCCAAAATTTCTTTTTTAAGTACTGCCTCCAGCCCAAAATGGCAGGGGGCAATTAATTCAAATGTTTTCAATCAATTTTCCTCTCAATCAGCCTCTCTTTGTTACAGCTTCAGTTCCTTGACCACTTCGCCCTCCAGGGTCCGTATGGAGAATACCCCATTCTCCAGAACGGCATAGGTGTTGGGATTGCCTCCTTTTGGAATGGACACGGAGCCTGGGTTTAACACGGTAATGTGCCTGCCCCCTTCCGCCTCAATGGTCTCGGCCTTCAGTATATGGGTGTGACCGTGGATCAGGATGTCTCCGTCCTGCAATGGCGGAAGGCGGTCCTGGTTGTATACATGTCCGTGGGTAGCATAAAAAACCTTCCCCTCCAATACCAGAAGGCCATAATCAGCCAGTATGGGGAACTCCAGGACCATCTGGTCCACTTCCGTGTCGCAGTTTCCCCTGATTGCATAAATCTGGTTCTTAAGGGGGTTCAGCATGGCAATCACTTCCTTGGGGGCATATTCCCTGGGAAGGTCATTGCGGGGACCGTGATACAGGAGGTCTCCCAGAATCACAAGCCGTCCGGCTCCCGATTCACTGTATATATCCAGCATCTTCCTGCAATAATATGCAGAACCGTGTATATCAGATGCAAACATTATCTTCATGGGTCTGTCTCCTTTAAAATAGAATAATCACGTTTCTATTCTAAAGCCGAAAGCGGCCTCCTGTCAATGTATTTCCCCCTGTAATTCAACATTCCGCCCGCCAGGTCCACGGCATGATAACCCATCCTCCACAGGTCACGGCAGACCACCATGCTTTTGGCCCCCCTGTCACAGTAAAATACAATGGTCCCGTCTTTGCGGATTTCACCCATCAGGTTCTCAAGCTCATCGTAGGGAATGTTCACGCTTCCCCATATCCGGTCCTGCTCAAACATCCAGGGTTCCCTCAGGTCCACCAGCTGCGCAATCTTTCCCTGTTCCATCCATTGGTCAAACTGTCTGTATGATATCATTGGAAATGTCGTCATTTCCTACTCACCTTCCCTTTCTGTCACGTTCTGTCCGGGCCAAAGCCTGTCATTCGTGTCCTACTACCAATATATGCAGTCATTTCCACAGGGTGAGGACAAGAAAAAGCCCACTCCGCGTTATGCGAAGCAGGCTCCTTCCATCATCTGTACTCAGTACGCCGCAGCTTTTTCGATATTAGTAGTTGTTGTTCTGGCTGCTGTTGCGGTTGCTGTTCTGAGAGCTGTTCTGAGAACTGTTCCTGGAGCTGTTCTGAGAATTGTTCTGGGAATTGTTCTGAGAACTGTTCCTGGAGCTGTTCTGAGAGCTGTTCTGAGAGCTGTTCTGAGAGCTGTTCTGGCTGTTATTCTGCTGGCTGTAGTTTCTTGAGCTGTTTTCCATGTCGTTGTTGAAGTTATTCTTATTAGACATCTTCAATACCTCCTAAAAACATTCTTATTTAGTTACAGCCTTAGTATGGCAGTATTGCATTACTTTTATACGATAAAATAAAAAAGGTTGCTTTTTTCCATAAAATCCAGTTTTCCGCAAAATGAATAAAAGCCCTAAAGTACCAGTGTTTATGCTGGGTTCAGGGCTTGCTCTTATTTGCCTTCTTTAATTCAGCCTTGCCTGCTGAATCATCGAAATCACCAATTCCTGGCCCGCCTCCCACTCTTCCGTGCAGTGTATGATAAAACCGTGATTGGATTGGGTGAAGCATTTAAGTGTTACTTTATTTCCCATGGCCGCCACGCGCACTGCATAATCAAAATCCTCAAAGCGGAAATTATCATAACCCGCCGCCACCACTAAAGTCTCCGGGAGGCCTTTCAGCATCTCATCATCCGCCAGTAGGGGACTGCAGTACGGATTCTTCGCTTTCTCAAGCTCCCCATCGGTGTATGCCTCGGTAAACATTCGTCCGCGCTCCACCGGGATCATGTTCGTTTTCGCTTCCTTTTTGTCTGCGGGATCCGTAGCCATATCAAAAGCGCCGTAATCCAGTACCTGCAGGCACAGAGCGAAATCCCCAGTCTGCTTTGCTTTCAGAACCGCTGCCGCAGTCAGGTTCGCGCCCGCGCTGTGTCCTCCCATGGAAACCCGTTTTTCATCCGCATCCCATTCGTCCAGCTTGGAAAATGTCCAGCGGCATACCTCATACGTCTCGTCAAAAGCCGTGGGAAACGGATATTCCGGTGCCAGTTTGTAATCCACATCCACCACAATCCCCCGGATCGCGTCCGCCACCTTGGCAGAATATATCTCATCACGCTCCACATGGGGACGGACGAAGCCCCCGCCATGGACATTGATATGTACCGGGCAGTTGGCCGTCCGGTTCTTCGCCGTAAAAATATAGCAGGTGACCTCATCATTTTCCCCCACCGGAATTACCACGGTCTCTTTGTCCGCCAGCTCCAGATTCTTTCGGTACTCCGGGGTAATATTTTCCTTTGCGACGCTGGTTCCTCGCAAATGCTCTGCCAGCTGCTCTTTTCTTTCTTTACTTAATGCCATTCGCTTCTCCTCCTTCGCCTGCCTGCTTTTGCAAACCGGTTGTCCACTTTCTCTTGTTCCTAATGAACTGTCCATCAATTACTTGTGCATTTCGCGTAAGATTCTGTTGGCAAGCACCTAATCCAGGCAAATCACAGCATTCGGTAAATGACGATATCCACGCCGCCAACTCCATCCTTCACGCTCCCAGACAGAGCGCCCACGTACGCACCGTAATTCAGCCACTCATACCTGCCCGCCGGGGCAAAAAACCTAGGTGTTGTCACAATATAAGGCTGCCCGCCCCGTTTATCACGCTTCCCGGAATTCTGTATCTCGATAAACACACCATCATCTGTCTGGAGCAGATACCTCGCGTAAACCTCCACGCTGGTAAAATGCTCTGGGGCATCACCGCCGAATCCTGTATTCCAGTCTGCGCCGCCCATAGGAAATACTGTCCCGTTAATGCGTGCGCCGTGGAACTCGCCACCTGTAATATAGATTGCCCGCAGAAGGCCGAAATCATTTTTCCCCACCGGAATCCTCATATCGTCCGGACAATTTGCGCGGATGGTCATCACCTTCTCCGCTTTCAGCTCGGTCAATTCCATTTTTTCTTCCATACCGAAAAATCCTCCCTTCCCTTATCCTGTATATACAGAGCTTATGCTGTTTTCTTTTTCTGCAGCAGCGGCTTTATGTACGGGCTGACCACGCAGAACACGGCCACCAGCAAAAAGAGCAGGGATACCGGACGGGTGATAAAGCTGCTGTAATCACCCTTGGAATAGCTGACTCCCTTGCGGAAATATTCCTCCAGCTTGCCGCCCAGAATAAAGGACAGAATCAGCGGGCTGGCAGGAATTTTGAACACATCCAGCATCACCCCCAGAGCCGCAAAGGCCAGCACACAGAGCACGTTAAAGGTAGTATTGGTGCTGGTAAACGCGCCGATAAAGCACATCACCAGAATCACGCCATAAAGATAATGATACGGAAGTTTCAGCAGCATGGGGAACCACCTCATGCCGAAAAACTGCTCCACCAAAACAAAAACCGCAGACACCATAACAGCCGCAAAAATCAGATACACGATCTGCGGATTGGAAGAAATCAGCAGAGGGCCAGGCTGCAGGCCATGAATCATCAGGCCCGACAGCAGCAGCGCCGTAACCGCGTCTCCTGGAATGCCCAGAGCAATCATCGGAATCAATGCGCCCCCCACAGAGGCGTTATTTGAACACTCCGATGCCCAGATGCCGCCCGGCTCGCCCTTCCCGAAGGTTTCCGGATGCTTGCTGCCAGACTGGGCCTGCGCATAGGCCACCATATTCGAAAGCCCGCTGCCCATCCCTGGCAGGAAACCGATCCACAGGCCGATAAAAAAGGATTTCAGGATAATACCGATATTTTGTGTAATATCCGTAATTTTGACGCCAAAGCCGGAAATTTTGCCCACATTCACATCCGGCAGCTCCTGCTGACCCTTCGCATAATCGCAGGCAACCTGCTTGATAGCGTAAACGCCCAGCATCAAAGCCACCATATCCAAACCGCCGCCCAGATAAATATTTCCAAAGGTAAAGCGATACGCGCCGTCCAGAGGCGCTACACCCACGCAGCACAAAAACAGACCCAGAAAGGCTGCGAACAGCCCTTTGAAAATAGAACCCTTTGACAAGGCGGCAACCAGCGTGATTGCGCAGAAGCACAGGGAGAAATATTCCCACGGCCCCAGCTTCATGGCGAAATCCGCAATAAACGGGCTTAAGAATGTGGCCACGATACAGGACAAAAACGTACCTGCAAAGGATGCCAGGATACCGATACCCAAGGCACGCACCGTTTCGCCCCGCCGGCTCATGGGATATGCGTCAAAACAAGTAGCGATGGAAGCCGGAGCGCCTGGGATGCCCACCAGCGTTGCGGAAATAAAGCCGCCGGAAATTCCTCCTACCCACACCGCAATCATCATGGCAAAGGACAGCAGATCGTCCATGCCGAAGGTCAGCGGCAGAAGCAGGGATACCGCCAGCCCGCCCGACAGCCCCGGAATTGCCCCGAATACAATGCCCACAATGGTGCAGACCAGCATAATCAAAATCATCAGGGGATTAAACAATGCTATCATCTGTGTAAAAAACATGGAAATCCTCCTTTATAATGTGAATGAAATCAGCTTTCCCGCCGGAAGCAGGATCACGAATACCTTCTGGAACAGCAGATACAGGATAACGGTGGTCAGGACTGCCACAATCACCGCCAGAATCCTGTTAATTTTCTTCCCGCTGGATAGAATCAAAATTACGGCAAAGGCGAAAATGGGAGTCATAATCAAAAAACCGATATATTCCAGACCAAAATAATACAAAACCAAGGTAAGAGCCACAATCCCAAGCCGCTTCCAGCCTGCCTTTTCCAAAAAAGGCGCCTCATCGCCGCTGCTCTTTGCGGTAACCGCCATCCCCAGTCCGCAAATCAGCATGCCCACGCCCGCGATGCAGGGAAACAATCTTGGCCCTGGCTCGCTCAAATTTGCAGGCATACGAATGCCTGAAGCCATGCTGGTTACCAGCGCCCCAAAAATGGCAAAGATAATACCGCCAATCCGGTCCTTGTTCTTCATAAGCTCATCCTCCATGATATTTTATGCTTGTAATACTTCCGAAAGAGACATCTTAATTGCCCGAAAAGACGGACAAAGGGCGGTCAGGGGCAAGCCCCGGCCGCCGCCTTCTATTATGCGCAAAGGGAAATCCCTTGATTGGTTGCCGACTCATCGGATATTGATGCCAAGACCCGCAGCCACCTCACTTAAGGATGCCATGGTATCATCAAAATGCTTTTGGGCCTCTTCCACGGTCAGGTACATGGCTGTTCCGCCAATCTTCTCCACAGCCTCACAGTAGGCAGCATTTTCCGGAATCCCCTTCAGCGCTGCATTGACAGCCTCCGCTGTGGCATCATCCATGTCAGCCGGTGCAAAGGTGTAAATATAGGACTCCCAGATTACATCCGTAATCGGCTCCCATTCCGGATAATTCGCCTCCGGCTGGCCGGAGCCAAGGACACCCAGAACTTTCAGTTTGCCCGCCGTCTCGTACTCCTTCGCATTGCCCAGAGAGCAGTTTGCCACATCTATAATGCCGCCCGCCACGTTCGTCAGCTTATCTGCTTCGGAAGAACATTCCACCATATTTAACACAACTGCGCAGTTCTGCTGAACCTGACCGAAAATAAAATGGGTGGTACCGTTTGTGGAAATTGCGGTGGTAACCTGTCCCGGATTTGCTTTCGCGTACTCAATAAATTCCGCCCAGGTATTGTAGGGAGCATCCGGCCTGCAGATTATTGCCTGACTGCCCATGTTAGCCGCAACGCCTACCACCCGGAAGCTATCCTGGGGATTGTAATCAATGGCTCCCGTCAGGTATTTGCAGATCATGGTACTGTGCTGGAACAGCAGGGTGCTGCCGTCCGCCTTCGCAGAACGCAGATTCTCGTAGCCTACGGTCTCATTATCATAGTTTACAGTAGCGAAATTGCCATTGGTGGCGGACTGAAGATAATTTTGGATATTTCTGGTATAAATATCCGTTACACCGCCTGCCTTGGACGGAACCAAAAGCTGGACAGCGCCGTTGGGCCATGTGCCGGAACCAGCCTCTGCCGCCGGAGCCGCATCTGCTTTGGATTCTGCCGGAGCTGCTGCTTCCTTCGCCGCCGCAGTTGTGGGGGCGCTGTTTGCCGCCGTACAGCCGGATAAAGCGCTGACTGCCATTGCCGCTGTCATTATTGCCGCTAATACATGTCTCTTTTTCATAGTAACTCTCCCTCTCTTTGGTATTGGGTTTCATTAATTTCTCTTATAGTTCTCAACACTTTTCTAATGGAACTATTAGTATTTTTAACGGTTACCGTTCCTAACTCTGCGCAGAATTTTTGAAAGCAATCTGCGAATTGCACAATTACTTTCTAATATATTTTTATTATATTAGGCAAAAAACCATTTTACAAGGATTAAAAAGCTATGTATACTATTAGTAAAATTTATGTAACTACAAAAGAACTGATCCATTACAAACTTATGATGAGGTGTGTGATGAATACAAAAGCCTGCGAATACATTGTGGCGATTGCAGAAAAAAAGAACCTGTCTGCGGCAGCGGCCAGCCTAGGGATCTCCCAGCCCACATTATCTTCCTTTTTAAGCAATACGGAACGGAATTTAAAACAGACACTTTTCACCCGGCAAAAAAAAAAATTTGTCCCGACCCCGGCTGGACAGATCTATCTGGAAGCCTGCCGGGAAATAATCCAGGTAAAGAACCAGACCTACCAGTCCATGCTTTCTTTAAGCAGCCAGTACACAGACCGTTTTACGGTCGGCGTTACCCCGCACCGGGGGAGCACTGTATTCAGCAAGGCCTTCGCCCAATTCTATCGCCGCTATCCGAATATTTATATTGATATAAAAGAAGGCTACCTGGTTTCTCTTCTGCAGGCCCTGGACAACCACGAGACAGACCTTGTACTAGGATCCGTCACGAAAGAGGATATGATTACTTACAATGTCATGCAGAACAGCATTGACGAGCTTTATCTCTGTGTCCCCGATTTCCACCCTCTGGCTTCCTTAGCAAGTCCGCCCACGGCACCCAAGGCCCAGATCAATGTGGAACGTTTTCAGGATACGCCTTTTGTCATGTGGGGGCCGGACACCACTAACCGGAAGGTTGTCCTGGGACGACTGTCGGAAGTCGGCATGAAACCTACCATTGTATACGAAAGCAATAACGTTCTTCTAATCGACCAGATGATCCAGGGTGGAGTAGGGGTGGGGTTTTTGCCGGATGCTTACTGCAGGCCGAACCAGCACCGCGTGTATTTTTCATTAAATCCGCCCCTGACCTGCGCCATCGGAACGATTTACCGAAAAAATGAGCGGCTCACCCGGCCCCAGCGCTATTTCGCTTACCTGATCGCGAAAGCGCAGATGTTTTCCGTCAACCCATGGGGAGTGGACTTTAATGAGCTTACTATGGAGCTGGTAAAAGAATTCGAAGAGGAAGATGGATGGACACCAGACAATTAGAATACATACTTACCATTGCAGAAGAAAAAAACCTAACCCGGGCGGCGGACCGACTGTTCCTCACCCAGTCCGCCCTCAGTCAGCAGCTCTCCAAGCTGGAGGCCGAGGGACTGCCGCCACTCTTTACCCGGCACAAGGGAGAAATGCAGCTCACTGATGCCGGGAAAATCTATATCAACGGAGCCCGCTCCATTTTGAAAATCAAAGGGGATGCGCAAGAAGCCTTAAAGGATCTGAGCCAAGCAAAAATCCACCACATCCACATCGGTGTCTGCAGGCTGTTTCAGCCTTTATACTATGAGCGGATCCTGCCTTGGCTGAAACGTTCTTACCCGGATGTGGAAGTCACCGCAGTCACCCCGAAGCTAGGGCAAGTCCGCAGCCTGCTGGAAAACAACGAAATCGACTTGGCCCTGTTCGCCTCCCGGCAACGAACCAAATTTTTAAAATACATCCCCTTGCAGGAGGATGAACTGGTCACTGCCTTCCTCCCCGCCCTGGAAGACGCTCCCCTCCCTCTGGCTCTCCCGGCACCGGACACCCATCTGCGCCAGCTGGCCGACGAAGCCTGCGGTAACGCCCAGCAAGTGATGCCCATCTACGCCGAACCGGAGGACCTGCGTTCCGCCATCGCTTTAGCCAAAATGGGGGAATGCGCCGCCCTGATCCCAAAAAGCCTGGTGCGCGGAACAGGCCTGGCCTGCTCCAGCTTAAATCCGCCCTTCCATTACCAGAATACTATTGTGATCCGGCGTGGAACTCCTCTGCCCATTATCCGGGATATCTGTGATTGGATCCAGCGTTATGGGTTCCGGGATGGATGCCAGGCGTGAATTCAAAGGAAGATATGGTTGCCAAAGTGAAACGGCTCATTTTAAGCGGCTTTCTGTATAATGTCGTTTAGTTAGACAATCTAGCCCAAGCTTTGCAAGGCTACGCTACTCTTTTACAGGTAAGGTCTGAACATTCTGTAAAACAAAAGGGAATTGATGTAGGCGGTTAAAACCAAATCCAAAAAAGAAACAGCAACAAGCATAAAGCCCTGCTCCTGTACCACCTACCCTCGCTCACTTTTAAAATATCCGTCACATTGTCATCCAAAAGGTCTGTCGCGACAGCATAAAGCCCGTCATGAAGAGTTTCTTCTGAGATTTTATCCGTATCAAGATAATGATGTATCCTAGCCGCTTCGTCTTCCCCAGTGACCGCCATTTTTCCTATGAACCTTGCCGGGTCATTCGGTTTTTTCCGTTCCTTTTTTATGCTGCCGGAATCAATCATCTTCTGTGCCCTTTCTATCTGGCGGTCGCGGATTGTTTTCTGGTATCTGGCATATTTGGGAGAGTAGGTGATGATAAGCCTCTGGTACAGCTTATGCGGGGTATAAGGCATATCTTTATAATAAAGGCCGCTGTCATCTTCCGGGAGATTTGAAATGTCAGCAGGTTTATCGTCAGAAAGCCTTTTGAAGCCTTTTTTATCAAGTGCCCATCCTCTGTCCTCTGCCCGCAGTTTTTTTATGGACTGGGTGACAATAAAGGCACGCTCCCCCATATGGTTATATGTCCTGATTTTTTCTGAGCCGAGACCGGCATCGCTGCAGTAAATGAATTTCCGGCATTATAGTTCTGCCTGGATAAAATCACATTCCTTCCCGAAGATATCCAGGGCACGGTAAACGTCATGCAGTTCATAGGAAGGGGGTTCCAGAAAATGGGACACGGCCTTAAAAGCAGAACGTTTGCTGGCAGGTTCAAGGATCCTGGCGTAAACGATATCGGACAGGATAGCATTGATATCATATTTAAATCTGTATCTGTCCCTTAACTTCCGGCAGGTTTTATCAAGCTGCAGGCGGTAATAAATGGCCTGGAAAATACGATAAAATAAAAAAAGGTTGCTTTTTTCCATAAAATATATTATAAATAATATGAGGTAAAATGGTTTCCCTTAAACCATGACCTCATCCTTATTAATTATTTATACTCCCCTTGAGAAGTCCCCGGATAGCTCCCCTATCCGGGGACAACTCTTTGCAGTTTCTTTGTATTTTCCTTTACACCTGCTTCCCAATTTCCTCCCGTTTTTTTAATTTCCCTCTTGACTTCAAACGTAAAACGTGGTATATTTAACAAATATTTTTTATAAGATTTTGATTTCACATATTTTTGTAAATCATTATTCCTATGATGATTTACAAAAATATGTGATTTTTATTTTTATCGAAAAATATAATATTATATTATGGAGGTATCTTTCATGAACAAAGGTACAGTAAAATGGTTTAACTCACAGAAGGGCTACGGCTTTATCACAAACGAAGAGAACGGAATGGATATTTTCGTTCATTTTTCTGGAATTGCTTCCAATGGCTTCAAGTCTCTGGAAGAAGGCCAGGCCGTTACATTTGACATCACAGACAGCCCTAGAGGCTTTCAGGCAGTAAATGTTTGTGCTGCATAATAGACATTGGCCTGACAGGGACCGTTTTCCAAAAGGAAGCGGTCTCTCTTTATGTTCTTTCATCCAGACCCCCGGACAGCACAAGGACCCGCCGGATTACTCCGGCAGGCCCTGCTTATTTATATTGAAAATCCTATCCTAGCACATTCACTATCTTCACCGGATTCCTGTAATTCCAGTTGGACACGGTAATGCCTGTCCTCTCCGTTGAAGCATGTACAATCTGTCCGTTTCCAATATACATGGCTACGTGGTTAATGCTTCTTCCGCTTCCGTAAAAAATCAAATCCCCGGGCTGCATCTGGTCAGCGCTGACGGCAATTCCCTGCTGGGCTTGTCCGCCGGAAGAACGGTTCATGGATATGCCTGCTGAGTTCTGAAGCACGTATCTGGTAAATCCGGAACAGTCCGTCCCTGTACGCGGGTCGCTGCCGCCGTACTTGTATCTTCCGCCTACAAACTGCATGGCATAATTCACCACCTGCTGGCGCTTATATGTATCTGAAGACTCAACGGCATCCTGCTGTACCTCTGCCATCTCATTTTCTCCTACCTGCTCCACGGTAGCATTACCGGATACAGGCAAAAATCCTTCGGAGTCATTGACCCGGACCTTCATCCATCCGTTTCCCATATCCTCCAGAACTTCATATACATTCCCTGTCTTGGCTGTCATCAGTACTTCTTCACTGTCCTGGCTTTTGTTAATGTTGACGCTCTCCGCTGTAATAGTGGCAACGTATGTACCTGCTGTGAATCCAGGACCGATTGCAGCCAGGGAAGTAAATGGATTTATAACCATCAGCATCCCGCATACAGCTCCTGCCTTTAAAAGGCTGCCTAACATTTTTCTCATTGAAGAAACTCTCCCATCGTGGTTTTATACTGAATGTAGCCGGAGATTTATTTATTACATAATTGTTACATTCATTACGAATGTATTATATCACAATTTTGTGCTACGTCAACAATTTTAGACATATTTAATACTTCCTTCATTATTTTTAACATTTTATGTAGTAATTTTCGATTAAAATGAAATCCTGCCCTTAAATGACTCCCCTGCCGGCCCGGACAGTAAGAAAAAAAGCCCGCTGTCTCAGGACAGCAGGCTTACAATCTTAACTGGCTTTCTGTAATCATATGGGGAGGTCTTGATTCCTGTCTTTTCTGTGGATGCATGCACCACTTCCCCATCGCCTATGTACAGGGCCACATGATTGATGCCCCCGCCCCCGGCGTAAAACAGCAGATCTCCCGGCTGCATCTGGTCCTCTGTTACGGCCTTCCCGTATGAGGACTGTCCGGTGGATGAATGGGGGAGATTTATGGAAGCTGCCTTGCCCAGCACATATCTGGTAAAGCCGGAGCAGTCCACACCCTTATTGGGGTCCACACCGCCGTACTGGTAACGGCCACCCACAAACTGAAGGGCATATTCCACTACCTGACGGCGCATCTTGGCATCCTCATCCACGGTTTCATGGGCTTTTTCCACCACTGTGGCATTGCCGGAGGTCTTTATGTATCCTTCCCTTCCGCCGGTTCGGATCCTGACCCAGCCCTGTTGCGTTCTTCCCAGCACTTCATAGGTCTGGCCCCTCATGACCTGGCCCTGTCTGGCCGAACCTTCGCTGGCACTTCTGTGTACATCCACGGAGGGCGCCTCTATCTTCACCACATAGGAGGACCGGGTCCGAATCTCTGCCTGCTTTACGGCTGCCTGGCTGTCCATGGGGCTCATCACCCACAGCCCTGCACACAGGCACATAAGCCCTGATATCTTTATGATTCCTTTCCCTAATCCCCTTATGTTCACGCTGATTCTCCTAACTTCCATCTATTTTCCTGAAAATGTAAATATTACGCAAATATTACGTTTGTTGAAATAAGTATATTATTTATTCACAATTTTGTCAAGAAAAAGGAGCTGTTTTTTAACAGCTCCTACTCCGGCTCCTGCTCTGATTATCTTCTGGGTCCCCTGAACATCCACACGGCCAGCATGACCAGCAGCACCGGCCATATATAGGACAGAATCCAGCCGGCCAGTCCCATAATGCCGAAGAACACGGTCATCACCAGGAATATGACCAGGAAAACCACCAGCCCGGCAGTGAGTCTGACATACCATTTGCTGAAGTCCACATAATGGACCTCCGGTTTTCTTTCCCTGAACGGTTCCCGTTCTTCCTGGCCGCTTCCTGACGGCCCTGACCGGTAGGCTGTCTCTGATTCAAACGAATCAAACCCGTCCGGCCTGTCCTCGGTGTCCAGGGCAGCGTCCACTATGGTCCTGGCAATGATTCTCGGCCCGCCCAGGCTCTCTATGACCTCATCCTCTGTCTGGCCCTTGGCAGCCTCCTCCATAATATAGGAGTCGTAATACCGCAAATTCTCCTGTATGACGGAATAGGGTACCCGTCCTTCCAGCTCACTTTTTAGTCCCTGCAAAAATTCTGTCCTGCTCATTACTCAACCCTTTCCTTAATCGTTCCCTCTCTGTAAGCAGCTACCAGCTCCTTCAAATCGGCTATCTGTCCTTTTAATTCTTTTCCTTTATCCGTATCAGCCACCATCACCCTGCTCTTTACCTTTTCCACCACGGATACCCTGGGCGTACTCTCTTTCTTTGGGTCAAAGGGCCTGTGCTCCGCCAGGGCCAGGTGATGTGAATTATAAATCAGGGTATACCCCGCAATGCCCGTGGTGCTCTGGTATGCCTTGGACAGACCGCCGTCAATGATGAACAGCTTGCCGCCCGCCTTCATGGGCTTCTCGCCATCCTTAAGCTTAACAGGCACATGGCCGTTGATGATGTGGGATCCCTCCACGGGAAGCCTGAATTCCTCCAGCAGACGGTTGCAGAATTCTTCCTTCAGGCTCAACTGGTAGTAGGGGTTCATCACTTCCTTATGGGTGGATTTGTCCTCCACAAAGTAATGTTCAAAGGTAGTCATCTTATCCTTGCCGAACACAGGGGATTTTGCCCCGCACCACAGATACCACATCATATCCATGGCCTGCTCCTTTCCGGGCGTCCCCTCCGGCATGAAATAGGCATTCTGAACCTGCTGGTTAAAGAAGTCCATCAGCTCCTTCCCGCCATAGGATACCCCGTTCATGGTGATGGTATCAAAAGAACCGTCCTTTTTCATGGGAATACAGCCATGGTAAAGGAGGTTGGAATTATAACATTTATAAATTGCCCCATGAGAGTACAGGAACCTTATATGCTTGTGCAGCAGTTCCCCATGTTTAAAGGACGCCTGCAGGGTGCGCAGAAGCTCCTTCTCCCCGCGGCTGAGCTCCAGGGGATTCTTTGGGTCCACGGTGGGGAAATTCATGTCCAGCATGGGAAATGTCTTACCGTCAATGACCACGGTCCCCTTCTCAAAGTCAACGTTGGACAGCAGGACCCTGTTATCCATCTCATACTCCGGATGGCGCTTAATCATGGCGCCCTCCACCTTAAACTGAATCACGGCAATGGCCTTGTGCATCTTGGCAGCCAGCCCCGGATCCACCGCATCGTAAATGTTCTCGTCCAGAATCTTGGGCATGAACCGCGCGCAGGGGTCTTCCTGGTATACCTTGGCCGCAAACATGGAGAGAGGCCTCAGATTGATGCCGTAACCGTCCTCCAGCACATCGAAGCTGTTGTAGCTGATGGCAATGCGCAGCACATTGCAGATACAGGCCAGATTCCCTGTGGCCGCCCCCATCCACGAGATGTCATGATTCCCCCACTGTATGTCCACATCGTGGAAGCACATGAGCTCATTCATGATAATGTCCGCCCTGGGGCCCCTGTCATAGATGTCGCCTATGATGTGCAGGTTGTCAATGGTCAGGTTCTGAATCAGATGGCACAGGGCAATGATGAACTTGTCCGCCGTGTCATTTTCAATGATGGAGTGTATGATTTCATTATAGTACAGTTTCTTGTTATCGTCGTTGTAGTCCACATGAAGCAGTTCGTCAATGATGTAGGCAAATTCCTTGGGCATCTTCTTGCGCACCTTGGAACGAGTGTACTTGGAGGACACCTCCTTGCAGCTCTGTACCAGGCGGTAGATGGTGATTTTCTGCCAGTCCTCGGTGTAATGCCCCTGTTTCATCATACGGGCCAGACTCCGCTCCGGATAATAAATCAAGTTGGCCAGCTGTACCTGCTCCTCCTCCGGAATCAGGTGGCCGAAGGTCTCTCTGATCTTCTCCCGGGTAATACCAGATGAAGAACGCAGCAGGTGTATGAATGCCTCATATTCCCCGTGCAAATCGCTGAAAAAGTATTCTGTACCCTTCGGAAGGCTGCAAATTGCTGTCAGATTGACAATTTCGCTGGTGGCTTCCTTAACTGTGGGGTATTCTTTTGCCAGGAGCTTAAGATATGCCAAATCCCTCATCATCATATTCCCCCAATCCCAATTGCATTTTATTTAAAGTTATAGTAACATAAATTTTTCCAATTTACAAACAATTTAAGAAAGCCGTAAGCCTTATAAATTCAATATTTAGTACCTTGTGAGAATATGCAAGAATCGCTCAATTAGTAACAAATTAGTAACAAAAATTATATCCCGTTTGAGGCCGATTGACAATGACTAATATATCAGATAAGGGAGCGCCCATTTTAGGCACTCCCCAGCATTTTTTACAAAGGTATTCCTTTTAATCCGATTATTAAATAGTAGACCCGCTCTATAACCGCACCGCTGTCCAACCACTCAATAATCTGAGCCTTCATCTGTTCTTTGCTTAATACTTTACATGCCATAACATATCAAACCTCCTTGAAATCGGGTGGCCTACGTAATATATTAAGCTTGTGATATCACTATGAGTCACCGTTTATGAGTGTGGAGCAGCCATCGCCGACCAAAGTTCTGGCTGCTCTATTTTCGTGCCCTGATGTCTTCCGGATTTCATCTGTCTGTAGTATACCATAACCCCCAAATCTAATCAAACCCCTGGAAATTACCTTCTTAATATTTAAAATAGCAATTTTCCCAATAGTTATGTTCTGGCAGATAAAATTTCTGTATATCACTGTAATTGATCTGTGCTTCAAAATGATCGCTTCCTGTTGCATGTATCGAAGGCATACTTAGCACAATGCCATCGGGTTTTAAAAAACATATTACATTGCCTGGTATGGTAAACGGATCTACCGTTTGATATTCAGGACTCTGTAATTGTAACATATTATGAAATAGTTCTTTGTCATAAGAAGTTATCGGATTTTCTGGGAAGAATGCCTTTTCAAAAAAAACTTTCTTAAAATCTTCATTTGTAGTATACAAATCGTTTAAAGTTAATTCCTTCATTGACTGTAAATCTACATTGATAGAAGTTAAATTGGTTGTTTTATCCGGGCTGTTGTCAACAGACGATTCCCCCCAGAAAATGATACTTACAATTTTACTGTTTTTAGAGTAACAGCCGATTTGTACTCTGCTGTTAGTGCAGCATCAGGCGAAAACAGGGCAGTATCAATCTGTCCAACTTCCTGCACTTTTCTATATATAATTGAATTTAGTTCTTCTGCCTTAGAATCAAGAAATACCGGATATGTAATGCTTACAGAACTGCTAGCGCTGTGCGCTTGTGCAAAAACCAGCATAAAATTATCGAGAATCCCTACCGATTCACTGGCTGTAGGTTCTGTATCGTTCTCATCCTCATTTGTTTCTTGACTTTGCTGCATAGGGGCAGTTTGTGACATTTCTTGTGTTGTTCTCTCTCCTGAACTATACGCTTGGGTGGAATCTGAGCATCCGGTTACTCCCAACACACATAATGCAGAAAAGGTCATGATATTTTTAAAAAGTTTCTTCTTCAAAGTGATGTTTACCTCCAAGTTTTTTTATATTATAGAACAACAAATACTTTTATACCAGTGACAAAACTATACTCCTCTCTTTGACAGTTATACGAAGAAAAAATCGCTGTATCCATTGTATTTACTGGGCTACAGCGATTTCTTTCGTTGTCACGAAGTATAGTAATTTATTCTTTCCCTTTATTTTTTTTCTGAATGGTCCTCATTTTACTTTTGGTTATGAATTGATAATCCGTTCGGAAGCCACAGACCTCATGAAGATCATCCGTGATCGCTTCCCGTTTATACAGTGGGATAAATCCCTGCTCCTGTATCTCCACAAAATTCATTGCTTTTAGAGTGTCGAGCAGTTCTTCGAAGGTATATTTTGAACCCAGTTTTTTCTCAAGAAAACGGTAGAGGACCAACGCAAGAAAGCAGATCAGCAAATGCGCCTTGATCCGGTTTTCTTCCTGTAAATATACAGGTCTGGCAGAAAAATCTGTTTTCATGATACGGAAACATTCTTCAATCTGCCATCTGCCTTCGCTTACTTTTAAGATATCACCGACCTCATCATCCAAAAGATCTGTGCATACTGCATAGAATCCGTCATACTGCGCCTCCTCAGAGATCTTGTCCTCATCCAGATACTGTCCGATATCCGCAGCTTCCCCTTCTTTTGTAACTGCCATTTTTCCGATGAAGCGGGCCGGGTCATTGGGGTTCCTGCGGTTCCTTTTGGCTTTCCCTGAATCTAGCATTCTCTGTACCCGTTCTACCTGCTTGTCACGGATAGACTTCTGATAAAGCGCATATTTTAGGGAATAGGTGATGAGCAGACGCTGATGCAGTTTTTTTGTGGTATACGGCTCATCCTTGTAGTAAAGTCCTTTGTCATCTTCCGGCAGTTTTGTGATGTCGACGGGAGTGTCATCTGCTACCCGTTTAAACCCGTGAGGATTTAGCGCCCATTCCTTTTCTTCCTTCTTCAGCTTCTTGATAGACTGGGTGACGATATAAGCCCGTTCTCCCATATGGTTGTACTCCCGGATGGATTCGGAACCCAGGCCGGCATCACTGCAGTAAATGAATTTCTGGCATCCAAAATCTCCAAGGACTTTCTTTTCCAGTGGTTTCAGTGATGTCTGCTCATTCGCGTTTCCCGGAAAGAGCGAGAAAGCAAGGGGGATCCCATCCCCGTCCATGAACAGTCCCATTTGAATGATGGAGTTTGGTCTGTGTTCTTTACTTTTTCCATATTTTTTACAGCCATCTTCCCGCTCGATCTCGAAGTAATAATTCGAGCAGTCATAATAAAGGATCTTATCATTTCTCTGACCAAGGAGATGGCTGTTTTTATAGACTTCCGCCTGAATAAGATCACATTCCGCGCCGAGAACATCCAATGCTCGGTACACATCATGGAGCTTGTAGGAAGGTTTCTCTAAAAATTCCGATGAAGCTTTATAGGAAGAATGCTTACTGCAAGGTTCCAGGATCCTTGTGTAGATTAGGTCGGAAAGGATCGCGTTGATATCATATTTGAATTTATATTTTTGTTTTAATTTCCGACAGACTTTATTCATCTGCAGCTGATAATAAACAGATTGAAGGAAAAGATAACCGCCACGGTAAAAGCTCTGTTTATCATGATCTAACTGCCTGTCCGCATGGAAAGGGATCAATACTGTTTTTGTCTCTTTTTCTTTTTTGTATTTTTCGGTTTCTATTTTCACTTCGTTTTTTGCCCATGCGATCACGTCATCTTTTGTCGGTCCGTGTTCGACCAGAAGATGCTCCAATGTTCCTAACCTGCGAACAATAGTTGAAGAAGTACTGCCGTTTGCTTTTACATAAGATTTGCAGATATAGAATGACTCTGCATTTTTGGATTTCGTTTTGTGGAGATTCATACACCATCCCTCCTTATCCCTTATTACACCACACAATAACATAAAATAATATATATAAAAACAACAAAATTGACATAAAAAAAGCAGGCTTTATGCGACCTGCGAGTACTTTTTCATTTATTTAACTGTCAAACTCCCGAGCTGAAAAATGCAATGGCTAAAATATCATGAGCATCTTGACATTTCTCTTAAAATGGCATAAGATAAAGATAACCAAAAAAGCGATGATTGTCCACTGGACAAAGCGAAAGCCCCGGAGGTGCTGGCTCCGAGGCTTTCTTTCTAGGCTGTGCTGTCTATTTATTTCTGTCCAGCCATTTGCATATGTAGTAACCAGCTACAGATGCCGCAACAGAAATTAAAAAAGCGATGATTATATCCACTGAATCACCTCCCTTCTGCTGGAAGGCTTCGACAGCTATTTCGTGATAACATATTCTTAAATGAAATGAAAAGTTTTTCCAACTGAACAAAGGTCTAAGATTATCTAAATTTTTTCTAAGGAGAAGAGATGCCAATGGAGGAATTATACGTATTTGGAACAGGAAACGCCCAGGCCACCCGCTGTTATAACACCTGTTTTGCCATAAAGGACGGAGATGAATATTTCATGGTGGATGCAGGAGGCGGAAACGGCATCCTGCGCATCCTGGAGGATATGGATGTGGACCTGTGCCATATCCACAGCATATTCGTCACCCATGAGCACACGGACCACATCCTGGGCATTGTGTGGATGGTGCGCATGGTGGCTGCAGCCATGAAAAAGGGAAAATATAAAGGTGAGCTGCAGATTTACTGCCACCAGGGGCTGGTGGATACCATCTCCACCATCTGCCGCCTGACCATTCAGGGCAAGTTCTATAAGATGATTGGAAGCCGCATTTTCCTGGTGCCGGTGGAGGACGGCGAGACAGTCCATATCCTGGACCATGATGTCACCTTCTTTGACATCCTGTCCACCAAGGCCAGGCAGTTCGGATTTACCACCATCCTGAAAAACGGACGCCGGTTCACCTGCGCTGGCGACGAGCCGTACAATGCAGAGTGCCGCCCCTATGTGGAAGGCAGTGACTGGCTGCTCCACGAGGCCTTCTGCCTGTACCGTGACCGCGAGATTTTCGAGCCCTACGAAAAACACCACAGCACGGTAAAAGAGGCCTGTGAGCTGGCGGAGGACCTCTCCATCCCCAATCTTGTACTGTGGCATACGGAGGACAAACACCTGGCGGAGCGCAAAGCCCTTTATACAGCCGAGGGCAGGGAATACTACCGCGGCAACCTGCTGGTGCCGGATGACGGGGAAATCCTCCCGCTGTAAAGGAGCTGCATACGCGGGATTACAGAGTCATGTCATGATAAGCGAAAACACCACGTTTTTATTTTTCCGTGGTGTTTTTTTTGCTTAATATCCGCAAGAATAGTCGAGAATTCCTTTTTCCAATTCTGTATAATCATAAATACCGGAGGCGACGCAGATGAAAGAACAGATAGAAGCAGTCCAGAGAATGCAGAATTATATAGAGAGCCGCTGGCAGGAGTCCATTACTCTGGCCGTATTATCGGAGGTCTCCCATTTTTCTCCCTGGTATTCTGCCAGGCCATACAGATGGTTCAGACAGCCATGGACCGTTACGACCTGTCGGTAATCGGTCCGGCCCCTGACCCTGAAAACCCCAGGATTCAGCCAGAACTCACCCATCCTGCGCCGGCTGCCAATCCTTAAGAAGTTTTAACGGCCCGCCTTTCTGAATCCGAATGGATAATAACGCTGACCCTCTTATAGACCAGGGCGGTGAGCAGGCTTACAATGACGCCCTTCAGTATGTTGAAGGGGCCTACGGCCAGGATTACAAAAGTCCACACATTGCTGATGGCCGGGTTAATGGCCGCGCCTGCCGCAATGATGGTGTCCAGAGGCATGAAATGGGAATAGAACGGAAGCATAACAACCGCATTGAGTATCACAGCCACGATTGTCATGATCACGGTTCCTGCCGCCATTCCTATGACAGCTCCCTTTTTTGTTTTGTTAAGCCTGTATATAAAGCCTGCGGGCAGCGCCAGGGAACATCCAACGCAGAAATTGGCAAACTCTCCCACAAATCCCGTGCTGGTAGGCTTCAGTATCAGCTTCACCAGGATTTTCACCAGCTCCATGACAACGCCTGCCACAGGCCCCAGGGCAAAGGTACCCACAAGTACCGGAACCTCGCTGATATCCATGCCGTAAAATGACGGCGCGATAAAGGGAAGGGGCACCTCAAAAATCATGAGCACTGCCGCCAGGGCGCCAAACATGGCCATGACGGTTACATTCCTAACACTGAGTAAATGATTCTGTTTCATTTTCCTGTCCTCCTCGTTATGAGTACTTATTATTTGTCCTTCGGAATGCGTACACTATAAAAGCCCCAGATACGCAAATAATCCGGGGCTTGTTCATCTACCACTTACACACCTTCTTCTCTCATCCAGACTATACTGTCGGTTCTGGAATCACACCAGATCAGCCGCCGTAGCGGGTCGCGGACTATTACCGCCGGTAGGGAATCACACCCTGCCCCGAAGAACTTTATTTAATTATAGCTGAATCATAGCACATATGAGGACGGTTGGCAATAGTCTGCATATATTTTCTGCACTTCAGTCCCGGCATCTCAGTCCCGGCGTCTCAGTCCCGGTATTCTGGCTCCATCCTTTCGTCTCATCGTCTCCAGACCACCACGTCCTCAAACCCTTTTCGGGGCCTAGGTGACGGCGACTCCTCCGGATAGCCGAAGGCCACGGCTGCCACCAGCTCACCCCCGCAGTCCATCCATCCGCACAGCTCCTCATAGGCAAAGAATATATCGCAGATCCACAGACTTCCGATTCCCAAATCCGTTGCTTCCAAAAGCATATTCTCAATTGCCGCGCTGACAGACTGGATATTACAGAGCTCATAAATCCTGTCCTCGTCATTCAGGGGAGCAAACAGCCCTTTTCCCAGGGGATTCAGGACAAATATGACCACCGGCGCCTGTTCCATGATTTGGACCGTGTACTCCGCGCCTCTCAAGTGCCTGCTGCTTTCCGGCAGCATGGCTCTGCCTGACTTTTCCCTCTGGATGCCGGCCCGAAACGCCCTCAACATTTCTTCCTTTGCCTGTCCCTGGATGACCATAAATATCCACGGCTGTCTGTTCTTGGACGAGGGAGCCTTTATCCCGCTTTCTATAATTTTACAGATAATATCATGCGGTATTTCCCTGTCTGAGAACCTGCGTATACTCCTGCGGCTGTTAATTGCGTCCATTTTCTGTCTCCTTCTTGTTGACCGGGCAGGCCAAACTCCCATGGCCGTTATTCTGCCATCCCGGTTATTCTCCCATAGCCATCCTGTAAATTTCCATCATTTCTTCCTTGCCCAGTTCCCGGATGCCCGGCAGGGTGCGCTTGCCCATGTTGGTGCACTTCTCGGCCATCTCTTCCAGGCGTTCTTCCTCCACACCAAGTTCTTTTAAGGAGGACGGCATACCCAGGCTCTTATAGAAATCCTCCGTGGCCCGGATTCCTGCCAGAGCCGTGTTCATAGGGCAGTCAAAATCCATGTCTATGTTCCACACCCGGACCGCATACCGGGCAAAGCGGTTCACATCGCCGGGGCACACAAACCTGGCCCAGGACGGCCACAGGGCTGCCAGACCTGCTCCGTGGGCAATGGACGGGTACATGCCGGAAAGCTCGTGCTCCAGCTGGTGCACCTGCATAAAGAAATCCCTCCCCGCTCCTGTCAGTCCGTTATGGGAAAGGCTGCCTCCCCACATAAGAGCGGCCCTGGCTTCATAGTTATCCGGCTCTTTATCGGCAATCCTGCCCGCCTCCACCGTGGACTTTAACAATGCCTCGGCTATGCGGTCCGTCAGTTCCGTGTCCCTGGTCCTGCTGAAATACCGCTCCAGGGTGTGCATCATGATATCCACCGTACCGCAGGCTGTCTGGTATTTGCTTACCGTACAGGTCAGCTCCGGGTTGCAGATGGAAAACAGGGGGCGGTGGGTCACGCTGTTAAAGCCACGCTTAAATCCATTTTCCTCATTTGTGATAACACAGGATGCGCTCATCTCGCTGCCGGAGGCAGAAAGCGTCAGAATGACGCCCACCGGCAATGCCCTGGCCGGCACAGCCTCCTGGCGGAAATAGGTCCACACGTCCGCATCCGGGTTTCCCGCGCCGTCCGCTATGCACTTGGCTGAGTCAATCACGCTGCCTCCTCCAACAGCAAGCACCAGGTCCACGCCCTCCCTAAGACACAGTTCTATTCCCTCTTTTGCCTTTGCCAGAGTGGGATTAGCCTGTACGCCTCCCAGCGTCACATACTGTATTCCCTCTGCCTCAAGGGCTCCTGTAACCGCGTCCAGAAGTCCGGACTTCCTTGCGCTGGCCCCGCCGAAATGCACCAGCACCTTCTTAAATCCGTATTCCTTTACAATCTTTCCTACCTGCTGATGGGTATTCTTACCAAATATCATCCTGGTTGGTGTGAAAAACTCAAAATTCTCCATTATGCAATCCTCCTCTATGCCGCTTTTATCACTGCTTTCATTATACATAAATCAGAGGGCTTTTTCCACTTAAATCTGCTGCCTGTATTTTCCTGCGCCAGCTTTCCCATTTTTCTCCGGATAAAGTAAAAAAGGGCCCCGCGGACCACGCAAAAGGCCGCAGACGAAACATCGCTGCGGCCTGAGCATTCATCATTCACTGCACGGCGGGGTTCAGGACAGATTATCGCGGAACGCTTTCATCATCTGTTCCTGCCAGGCCCCTCCGTAGGTTCCCCGTACCAGTCTTTCCAGTGCTTCGCCCGGGAACCGGCGCCACGACATCTCCTCATGCTTTACCAGGATAGGATAATAGTATACCCCGTTGTCCGCCGCGGCCTCACAGTCTCCCGGCGCATCCCCCACCATGAGCACATGGTCCGGGGAATATCCTTTTTTCAGCAGAGCGTTTATGCAGGCGGACTTTGACCCGGCGTCCTGGGACAGGACCACGTCCACATATTCCATCAGGCCCTGTCTCTGCCATTCCTCCTCCACTGCCTTTTGGTTGGCGGAGGATACCACTGCCACGTCCGCTGTGTCATGGGACGCCTTAAGGGCTTCACGCACACCGGCAAAAGCACATTTTGCTTCTTCCGGCATGGCCTCTATTTTCCGGTTTACTTCCTCGGACCATATAAGGGCCTGGCGGAATATCTCCTTTCCGGTCAGCTCCCATTGGGCTTTTACTGCCTGGTTTGACAGCTCCGGGGCCTCCCCGGTCCATCGGACAAATGCATCCACATCCGGCATCGGTTTATATTTTTCGTCAATCTCCTCCAGAATCATGGCCAGTCCCTTAAAGCGGTTGATTCCCCTGGTCATGGTGTAGAGATTGATCTCATCCCAGCGCCTGCGTATCTCTTGTTCCCACCGGGAAAGCCCCCAGACCGGAATCAGGCAGGGCCCGAAACAGGTTATATGTTTTGTGTCCATGGTATCCATGGCACAGCCGTCTGAATCGACGCAAATCAGATATTCCTTTTGCTTCTTGTATCCCTCTAATATGTCCGGCATCCGAAGCTCTCCTCTCCTTTACGCCACTGCATATTACCGGAACTGGTACCAGTAGTCCTGTACATCCTGCAGATTTTTATAGACGAAATCATAATTAATCATCCAAAGCTTCATATCCTCCAAAGGGATATTGCCTTCTGCCGGGGTTGTCTCCGGGCGTACCGGCCATCCTCCGATGGTGTTGAACGGTTTGATTCCATTGCCGTTTCCATCCTCGCCGCCTAACAGATAGCGAATCAGCAGCTTGGCTCCGTTTGGATGGGGCGCCTCGTTTACAACCGCCACAAAGTTCATGAAGGCCACGCCGGAAACAGGCTCCATCTTAAGAGGATCGGATTCGATATTCCAACCCTTGTCAGCGCGCTCGCGGTACTTGGATGACGGTGTGTAGCCAATCAGCTTTGACTCCTTGCCCTCTCCCACGGACTGGATGACTTCGTTGTTTGAGTCAAAGATGACCGGGTCATTTTCCAGCACGCGTTTCATCCAGGCATGAGCTGCTGTGGGTTCGTCATCAGCCAGCACAATATCCTGGCCGTAGCATGCCTTGTAGGCTTCGGCCATCTCGTCCGCATGCTCTGCCATGGTGGTGAACAGCGCCATGTAGCTGACCGTACCGATTGGGTTCTGGAGCACGAAGCTTCCCTTCCACTCCGGCTTTGTCACATCCCACCAGTTGGTGATGGGCGTTTCTGTATAGACTCCGGTATTGTAGAACCACCAGTCCGTTTCAAAGTACAGGGGTGTCATATCCTTTAAATATTCCTGGTTCACGTTTTTATAAATGGATTCAGGCTGGTAATTGTGCAGGATTCCTTTATTGAAGAAATTAATCATGTAGTCCCCTGTCTGCTCCTTGGAATGGATAACGTCAGCTGTACGGATACCCGAATTATACTCTGTGCTCAGTTTGGTGGACATGTCATTGGCATTGATGTCATATACCTCCAGGGTCATGCCGGGATAATCCTCCTCAAAGCTGGCCTTTACCTTTGCCATGCGGCTGGAAATGGAGTAAATGACCACCTTACCGCCTTCCTCGTCCAGTGCCTTCTTATACAGTTCATCCGAGGTCTCATCCTCATATAGGCCCGCGTCCACGGCCCACTGCTCCTCCGGGGTGGCTTTCGCGGTTTTTTCCCCTGCCGCCGTGTCTTTTGCCGCCTCTTTTTCGGTTTCGCCTTCCCCTGACTTCTCCCCTGCCTTGGCATCATCCGGTGCCTTGGCCGCTGTGGTGTTCTCGGAAGCAGCCTTTGTGTCCTCGATTTTCTCGCAACCCGTAAGCGCGGATGCAGCCATCACGCCTGCCAAAGCCAGTGCCAATAAACGTTTTCCTCTTCTCCTCATGATTTCTTCTCCTTTATTATTTGATTGAATTTTACTCATCCTTCTGAGCGTCCATAACAGCCAGCTTTGCAAGCTTACCGCTGTCCTTGCTAAACACGTTCATTTTATCCGGATTGATCCGCAGCCACACCTTCTGATCCGGGCTGTACTGCTTAAGTCCGTTCTGCTTGGACAGGATGCGCTCCCCGCCCGCTTCCAGGTAAATGGTTGTCTCTGAGCCGGCGGGCATCACGGAGTATACTTCCGCTTCTATGCTGCCCTCTGCCGGTCCGTCCAGTATCTCCACCAGCTCCGGTCTCACCCCGACCACCGCCTCAAAGCTGCCGTCGCCGGGAGCTTCCCCGGTAAAGGACTTCTTATCAAAGGTCACGGTTCCCAATACGGATTCCACGGTCATGGCATCTCCCGATACCCTGGCCTTGCCCGGAAGGAAATTCACCTTTGGATTGCCGATAAAATCAGCCACCCGCAGGGAGGCGGGGTTTTGGTACAGCTCCATGGGAGGCGCCACCTGCTCCAGTACGCCCTCAAAGAAAATGGCTATCTTGGTAGACATGGTCAGGGCCTCTGTCTGGTCATGGGTCACATAGATAATGGTGGTGCCTAACTCCTGATGGAGCCGTTTGATTTCACTTCTCATCTCGATTCTCAGCTTGGCGTCCAGGTTGGACAGCGGCTCATCTAAAAGCAGCACCTCCGGCTCCGACACAATGGCCCTGGCTATGGCCACGCGCTGCTGCTGTCCGCCGGACAGTTCCGATGGGTACCGGTCAATGAACGCCTCAATCCTCATGCGCTTTAAGGCGTTTTCCACCTTCTTTCGTATCTCCTCCTTGGGCACCTTTGCCACCTTAAGGCCAAAGGCCACATTGTCAAATACCGTCATGTGGGGCCAAAGGGCATAGGACTGGAACACCAGGTTAAGATGGCGTTTTCCCGGTTCCTCATAAAACTTTTCAGGCGCGTTGACAATCTCCCTGTCCCCCATGTACATATACCCTTTCTGGGGTTTCTCCAGCCCGGCCACCACGCGCAGGGTGGTGGTCTTGCCGCAGCCTGACGGTCCTAACAGGGTCATAAACTCCCCGTCCTCAATCACCAGGCTGATGTCCTTTAACACATGGTTCTTGCCATAATATTTATTGATTCCTCTTAATTCAATTCTGCTCATCTTTCATATCCTCCCGCATTAAAAGCCCTTGGTGATGTCCGCGTCCGTAAAGGTATTTGCAAACCAGTAGACGAAGAATACCAGCACAAACATAACGATGGTCACTGCACTGGACAGCTGAATCAGATTTTCCGCCGAATAGGCGTACGCCATATAGGGCAGCGTCTGCTGGCTGGGCGTCATGAGTATGACTATCAGGTCCAGTTCCTTCATGATGCTGATGAATACCAGCATGAATCCGCTTATCATGCCGCCCTTTGACAGGGGGAACACAATCTTAAAGAACCTGCGCGGGAACCCCGCGTTTTCCACCTGGGCGGCTTCCTCCAGCTCCGTGCTGATCTGGAGCATATTGGACGTTCCTGCCCTGGAGGCAAAGGGCATGTTTTTCACCACCGCGATAAGCACCAACAGGGCAAAGGTTCCGTATAGGGACGGCACCAGGGTGATTCGGTAGCCCATCATTTCTATTTTCTTGGCCGTGGCAAAAAGGGCCAGGTACATGGCGCCAAAGGCGATGGACGGAATCAGGTAAGGTATAAACACCAGCTGCTCCACCAGTTTTCCTGAAAACAGCTTGCGTCCCCTGGAATTGATATAGCCAATCAGCTGTCCGAACACGGTTGCAAACAGGGAGGTAAGAACCACCAGCTTGATGGTATTGACCACATATTTCATAAACTGCGGATTCCTGAATATACCCGGCTCGCCCTGGTCAATGGTGGGTACGGAGCCCCCTGTCCAGTAGTGCAGGGTGAAATTGCTGAGGCTGTAGTTGCCCGGCTCCAGCATAAAGGACTGGTACAGCAGGATAACCACCGGAAACACCACGGCCACCGCGATAAATGCAATGAGAATTCCCACGATTACCGGTCTCCATTTTCCCAGCCTGATGGGATTGCTCCTGCTTCCCTTGCCTCCGATGGTACTGAAGGATTTTCTGGAGCCAATGGCCTTCTGGTTTAAGAACACGCTGAAGGAGGCAATGGCAATGAGAATCAGGGATATGGCAAATGCCACCCGGTTCTGCCCGTTCTGAATGGAGTTGTACATGGTGGTGGATACGGTGTAGTATCCAATCTTAAGCCCCAAAACCGACGGAACGCCGAAGGTACCCATGGCCTTTGAGAAGGTCATGATAACTGCCGACAGGATGGCCGGCATCACCAGCGGGAATGTAATCTTGGTAAGTATTCTGGCCTTGCTGGCTCCCAGGATTTCTCCCATCTCCTCCAGCTCTGAGCTGATGGAGCTGAGAGCTGAGGACACCAGCAGATAGGCATAGGCATAATAGTGGATGACCAGCACCACAATGATGGCAAATGGTCCGTAGGCCAGCCAGTCCGGTGTCTGGATTCCCAAAAATCCCAGGAGTCCCTGGGCGCCGCCCACGCGTTCATTCTTGAATATGGTAAGCCATGCCATGGATTTGCACCAGGATGGTATCATATAGGGAATGATAAGGGCCAGGGAAAAGAATTTCTTATATGGCAGGTCGCTGCGGACCATGAGCCATGCCAGCAGCGAGCCCAGGGTGATTCCAAAAGCAGCCGTGCACACGGATATCAATAAAGAATTCTTAAGAGGCGTCCACAGCATCTTCCGGGAAATGCTGCTGGTCAAAACCCGTTTCCAGTAATAGAGGGTAAACATCCCCTCCCTTCCCCCGTCCACCCTGGCCGCGTCCGCGCCTGCCAGGGTAAGTGTCTGTATAATCATCTGTCCCAGAGGAATCAGAATCAGATAAACCATAAATATCACGGAAATCACCACCATGATATTATATGGATTCATTACAATGCTTCCCGCCTGATTCATAAGTCGGCGTTTCCTGGAAAATTCCCGAACACCGCCTTTTGCTCCGGCCTTTGTATCTGTCTGCATACTGCCTGCTCCTTTCTGTTGCCTGCATACTCTTTTCTATCAGCCCTTGGTTTAACCCCTGGTTCATCCCTTACAGGAACGGCGTTCCACCAGCCGCGGTTCCAGCTTCACGGAAGCCTTGCCCCCCACAGGCGTGCCCTCCTCCACCATTCCCAGCAGCAGCTCCACGGCTGTCTCCATCTGTTCCTCATGGGAAACCGCCACCGTGGTCAGCTCAATATAGGGCAGTTCTTCAGTTATGTTGTCAAACCCAATGAGCGAAAAAACCTCCGGTATGCGGATTCCGTTTTCCCGGCATGCCTTGACAATGCCGTTGGCCGTGGCATCGCTGGCAGCCACGATTCCATCCGGCATGGAAAGCCCGCTTTGAAGGAAATGCTTGAAATGGTTATATCCCCTTTCAAAGCTGGTCCGAAAGTCCAGATTACACTCATATATCTGGGCTGGAATCCGCTTTGCCTTGGCTGTTTCCATAAAACTGGCAGCCCTGTACCTGTGGGCCAGACGTTCCGGCTTGAACCCCACAAACAGCAGGTTCCTGCACCCCCTGGATATGAGATACTCGGCGGCGATCCTGCCGGCCTGCTCCTCGTCGGCGCAGACATAGGGAATCCCGCACTGGCCCGTAAGCTCATTGAGGGCCACCATGGGCACGTTGTGAATGAACTCACTCATGCTCTCCGTGCTCCTTGGACCAATGGGAAATATCAGGATTCCCTCCACCTGGTGTTCTGCCAGAAGCTTCAGATAATCCCTCTCTGCCCTCAGTTCCCGGAAGCTGTTGCACAGCAGCACCTGATACCCCCTCTTGTGAGCTGCGTCCGACGCCTTCACCATGAGTTCGGAGTAAAAAGGACTCATGATATCCGGCATGATGATGCCTATGGTCTGGGTCATGCGCTTTACAAGACTCCTGGCCAATCCGTTGGGGGTGTAGGAGAGCCGTTCACATACCCGCAGTATCCGGCTGCGTTTTTTCTCGCTGATGCCGTCCATCCCGTTTAACGCCCTGGATACAGAGGCGATGGATACCCCTGCCTCTCTTGCAATATCTTTGATTGTCACTTGTTTCATATTAGGCCTTCTCCCCATTTCTCCGTTTTAAAGAATGGTTTTCGTAAAACTTACGGCCGTATACGTTTACGGCCAATAGAAGATAATTTTTCTTTTGTACAAATTGCCCCCTCTCCCCTCATTCATGCATAAAGCACCTTGGGCAGACATAAGATTACTCCAGGACCCATATTTCCCGAAAGGGTGTCAGGAGGCGGTTATATTATGAGATTCTTCCGAATGCTCCGGGAGCATTTACATATCAGTGCAAAGACAGTGATTTACGGGGAAATGCTGGTGCTAAGCCTGCTGTGTCTCAGCATATTCCTTTTTAAAACAGATCCGGGCCAGGCAGTCATAAGCCAGGCATCCAGGCTGGCCGGATACATGAATCCCCTGGAAAACACGGACAGCGCGGACCCGGACAATACAGAGACAGATAAGAAAGCGGATAAAAATAAGGATTATATCAAATGGGTGGACTTTGGTGTCACCTCAGAGGCAATGAACCAGGCATTCCGCCTTGACGTGGACACATGCCAATCTGACATCCATCTGAACTGGGTGGATTTACTGGCCTATCTGGGTACCCGTTACGGCGGAGACTTTTCCAAATATAAGCCGGAACACATGACCGCGGTGGCTGAAAAGCTGAAAAACGGCGAAACCACCATGGAAGAATTGACAAAAGACATGAAGTATTACTCGTATTACCGCCAGGCTTACGGGGCTGTATTAGACGGCATGGTAGGCCAGTTTGAGGCAGAGATACCGGCAAGCGAGGCCCCTGCCGCTTATCTTCCCTCAGGCGTGGCAGGGGGAGCCCCCGGAGATCCCGCCACGGTCTGGGTGACAAAATACGGACTCAAGGCATTTTCCCCCATCGCCAAAGGATTTCCCTACAGTGATTTTGACGACTTTGGCGTGGCCCGCAGCTATGGCTTCAAGCGCCAGCACCTGGGCCACGACATGATGGGCCAGGTGGGGACTCCGGTGGTTGCCGTGGAATCCGGCTATGTGGAAGCCCTGGGCTGGAACCAGTATGGCGGATGGAGGCTGGGAATACGCAGCTTTGACCACAAACGCTACTACTATTACGCCCATCTGCGCAAGAATTACCCCTACCAGTCCGGCCTGGAGGTGGGCAGCGTGGTGCAGGCCGGGGATGTCATAGGCTATCTGGGGCGCACCGGTTACAGCCGCACGGAGAACACCAACAACATCGACGACCCCCATCTCCACTTTGGCCTGGAACTTATATTCGATGAATCCCAAAAGGACAGCAACAATGAAATCTGGGTCAGCTGTTATGAACTGGTAAAATTCCTGAATCTGAACCGCTGCGAGACGGTGAAGGTGGAGGGCACTAAGGAATGGAAGCGAGTGTACGGCATCAAGGACCCGTCGGTACCGGCTCAGCCGGCTACGCCGTCCCAGCCCACAGAGCCGCCCCAATCATAAACATTCTGCGATACCCCCATATGGTTCGGACTCGTCCTCAACCACCTCGGCAGCAACAATCAGGTCATTCACCGGGGACATATCCACAATGGCCTTCAGCAGTGAAAATGGATTGCACCAGCATGTCCACAACCTGCATCTTCGCCGCTATGTACCTGCGCACAAACAGCAGCAGGGCAACACAGGCCAGAGCCGTCAGACATGCCGCAAGCAGCAGAAACAGAAGAAGCCCGGCGGGAACCCTTCCGTTCCCGCCGGACCTTCAGCACATTTCGTTTCAGTTAAGACAGCGGGCTGTCCTTCTCACCTACCACAGCCACTCCGCCGTTCTTTATAAACTCCGACGGCGTCACATTGGTGTATTTCTTAAACACGCCGCAGAAATGCTTATACTCGCTGAATCCCAGCTCGTCGGATATCTCGTAGATCCGCATGGTGCCCTCGCTCAGCATGTTCAGGGCCTTCTTAATCCTGTATTGGTTCAGCAGGTCCACAAAGGTGGTGTTAAGCCCTGCCTTTAACTTCCTGCTGAGGTAGCTGGTGCTGACCCCCAGGCTTTCCGCCACCTGATTGATACTCACCTTTTCCTTATAATGCTGCTTCACGAACTCATAAGCTCTCTTTACGTATGGGTCCATGCTGTTCTTTGCGCTTTCAAATATCCTCCACTCGTCATAGACAGTCAGAATCCTGTCCCGGGATATCGTCTCGATTTTCTCATACTTACTGGCGTAAGCTATCTGCTGGCGGATTTTGTCCAGAGATTCCTTTAGCTCATCCTCGTCCACGGGCTTTAGCAGATAGTCCGTGACTCCCATATGGATGGCCTGCCGGGCCAGCTCAAACTCCGAATAGCTGGTCAGCACCAGGCTGTAAAAATGCTGGTCCTTAATGGCTGTCTCTATCATCTTTAGGCCGTTCATCTTAGGCATCTTGATATCGGTCAGCACAATATCCGGCTGCTCCCTCCGTATGGTCTCCAGCCCCTCTGCCCCGTCCCTGGCCGTGCCCACGATAATGCAGCCCATGTCCAGCCAGTTTAAGGCAAGGGTAAGCCCCTTCCTGATGATCTCCTCATCCTCCACAATCACTACTTTTAATAACATGACAGATTCCCCCATCTTTACACCGGGAGTGTGCCGGCCCCTGCGCCTCACTCTTCGCACGGCACCCGGAGCGTCACCACTGTCCCTTCTTCTATTTTGCTGTCGATTCCTACTCCATACCTGCTTCCATAGACCAGCCGTATCCTCTTATGGACATTGTAGATGCCGATATGGTCTGTCTGGTTCTGTCCCTGGTCCAGATTGGCCTTCAGTTCCTCCAGAAGCTCCGGCCGGATTCCCACCCCGTCGTCCGCTATGATGACGGAGAGAACCCCCTTTTGAATCCTGGTGCTGATGCGGATTTCCAGGCAGTCGCGGTCCTCTCCAAAACCGTACTTGATGGAATTCTCCACAATGGGCTGCAGGGTCATCCTTGGTATGGACGCGCCCCTGCTTCCCTCCTCCAGGTCAATACTGTATCTTAACCGGTCCCCATACCGGTACAGCATGACCTGCAGATACCGGCTAATGAAATCCATCTCCTCCTTCACCGTCACCACATCCTTGCCGTTCTGGATGCTGTAGCGCAGCATCCTAGACAGGCTGACCAACATCTTCTCCGCCTCTCCCGGCCCGAACTTTATCATATACCGGATGGATTCCAGGGTATTAAAGAGAAAATGGGGGTTGAACTGGGACTCCAGGATCTGGACCGTGGCCAGCAGGTTCTCCTTTGCCAGTTCCTGGTGCCTGGCCAGCAGGTGGCGTATGCTCCCTATCATGGTGTTGAAGGAATGGCCGATGCGCTCAAACTCATCTCCTGAGGTGATTTTAAGGGACACATCCAAATCCCCCTTCTCCACCTGGTCCAGGGCGCCTATGAGATCGTATATGATTTCCGTCTTTTTGTCCGCCACCTTGCCGGCGCTCCTGTAAATAGCCAGGGTCACTGCCAGGGCCAGAAATCCCATCAGCACCAGAGACATAAGGCAGAGCTGTACAAAGGATGTGCAGTCATATATGACCTGTACGGACGCCTCCTCATCCAGTACGGACACGCTGCCCGTGTAATACCACCGGTTCTCCAGGTGCACCATGCCGCCGCCGCGGAATTCCTCCGCCAGCTTGCCCCGGTCGTTCTGGAATCGGGACACCCCGTCGGTGAACAGCCGGTTGAACTTATTAATCAGCAGCACGGGCTGTTCCATGTTCCCCAGACGTTCCTTAAAAGCGTCTGCCTTCAGCACAAAGCCGCTGTATCCCTGGAGCCTGCCGTCCTTTACCACGGTCTGGAACATGAGCCATGCCGGAAGGGCTCTTCCGTCTATCACGGTGTTGTCATAGATGAAAATACAGTCATTTTTGCTGTCATTCTGGTCTGTTGTGTTCCAGGGCAGATAATTTCCTATGTACTGTATGACATTGGGCTGGCTGTTGGTGGAGAAAACCAGATTCCTCTCCTGGTCAAACAGGTAATAGTCTCCCCTGTAAACCTGACCGTTAAGAAACCGGTAAATGTCCGACACCGCCTCTGTCTTATAGGAAGGCCGGCCCTTAAAGAGCTCCACGTCCAGTTCCCCGGCCATCTTCTTATTCTCGTCCACATAGCTGTCTATGACGCCCTCAAATTCCGCGGAAAAGTGTTCCAGCATGGCCCTGCTCTTCCTGATGATTTGCTGGGATCCCACCGCGGTAAACACCAGAAGCAGGACCACCAGCGATATAAAGCAAGGTGCAAGCGCATGGAAAATCAAACTTTTCCGGATTTCGTCCCTGAAACATGTTTGTTTTCGCTTCTCCATACGCCTGCACCTTTTACCATTTTAATTCCAATACTCCGCACAATACTACAGCTTTCAGTTTATCATATGGCACTTACATTGTCACGTCCTTATTGCCTGACACCTTAAAGAAGATGAGCAGGGATACCACGGTGGTAACCGTCAGTATGGTTGCCAGTGCTGCGGCTGTTCCGTAGCTGGCCCGGATAACCTCGTTGTATATGGCCACCGACATGGTCCTTGTGTTGGCCGTATAGAGCATGACAGAAGAACTCAGTTCATTAATCAGGGTAATCCAGCTTAAAATAGCGCCGGACGCAACGCCAGGAAGCATCATTTTCGCCGTCACCTTCACAAAGGACATGGAGGGTGAATCGCCCAGGCTGATGGCAGCCTCCTCCATGCTGGGACTGATCTGGTAAAGAATGGCGGAGCTGGAGCGCAGCGTATATGCCTGCCTCCGGATGACCAGGGATATGACCATGATGATGGCGGAACCAGCCAGCATCATAGGCGGATGGTTAAATGCAATCAGCAGCGTGATGCCAAGGACAGAACCCGGTACAATGTACGGGAACATGGCAATGGTGTCGATGGCGTTGGTCAGCCAGCTCTTACGCCGCACCGCCAGGTAAGCAATGAGCATGCCCAGGACCACGATAATCACAATGGCTGCCAGGCAGTACAGATAAGTATTCTTAATGGACTGGATGGCTGTGGAGAACACCTTGCGGTAGCTTTCCAGAGAAAATCCATCCACAAACACCTGCATCTTGGCAGCGCGGAAGGAGGTGTACACAACCATGTACTGGGGTATGATGGAGGTGGCTGCCAGCAGATAGATAAACAGGTGCATGAAAAAGCCTTTGATTCCATAGACCTCCTTGGGCTGTATCGGCCTCATGGAGCTCATGGTAAAGGACTTGGTATTCACATACCATTTCTGAAGCAAGAACACGGTGGCGGTGACTACCACCATGATAGTCGCCATACATGCCGCAAAGTTGGCGGAGCCGCCTGTCTCTCCCACGAACTCGGAGTATACCAGGGTAGGCATAACGCGGTATCCCTCGCCAATCAGGGCAGGCGTACCAAAGTCCGCCATACAGTTCATAAACACCAGCAGTGCTGCCGCTATGAGGGTAGGGGTTACAAGGGGCATGATTACGGTAAGGACCTTTTTCAGTCCCCCGCATCCCAGGCTTTCCGCCGCCTCTGACAGGGCCACGTCTATCTTTTTGAGGGCTCCCGACACATACATATAGATAAAGGGATACAGCTTAAGTGCAAATACCAACAGCATTCCTCCAAAGCCGTAAATGGACGGCATATGGATTCCCAGGCCCTTTAAAAGCTGAGTCACGGTGCCGCTTCTTCCCAGAAGCAGGATCCAGGAGTAGGCGCCGATAAAGTTGGGGCTCATCATGGAGATGATGAACAGGATTTCCAGGGCTCCTTTTCCTTTTATCTTATAGAACGACATGAAATAGGCCAGAGGCACGCCCAGTATAATGGCCGCCACTGTCACGCTGAAGGTCAGCTTAAACGAGTTGAGCAGTGCGCTCTTATAATACTTCTTTGAAAAGAACCTGGCATAGTTGTCAATGGTCCAGACCCCTGTCTCCGTGTCCTTGAAGCCGCTTAAGAAAAGACTGATGAGCGGATAGAGAAGGAACAGGGCAAACAGGGCAATGATGACCACTGTCACAATAGTCCAGAAGTCCCACCTGATTTTCTTATTCGTCATATCTCTTCACATCCTTTATCAGACTCTGTTCCATGTCCTGGGTGAACACGTTGATTTTATTGGGGTTCGGTCTAAGGCGTATCTTTTCTCCCACCGCGAATATACGGTCCACATGGCCCAAATCCTGAGAGTACTCGATGCTTGGCTGGTCCTCCAGCACCATACCCTCTCCGAAGCGCAGAAAGTAGTTGGTATATTTGCCCAGGAAGGTCCTGCTGATGATTTCGCAATCCATGCCTTCCTGATTCAGTGAGAATTCCTCAGGGCGGACAGATACCACTACCCTCTGTCCCTCCGTCACCGTATCCACAAGATTTGGCATCTCCACATGGTATCCGCCCTCAAACACAACGGAGGGCACACCCCCTTGCTTTCTTATGGTTCCGAAAAAGAGATTGGAATGGCCTATGAAGGTGGATACAAATGCATTGCAGGGCCTTGCATAGATGTCCCGGGGACTTCCAATCTGCTGAATCACCCCCAGCTTCATGACCGCAACCCTGTCTGAAATGGCAAGGGCTTCCTCCTGGTCGTGGGTCACGTAAACAGTGGTAATGCCCACCTGCTTCTGCACATCCCGAATGGCGCTTCGCATCTCGATACGCAGCTTGGCATCCAGATTGGACAGCGGCTCATCCATGAGAAGCACCTGGGGATGGATGACAATGGCCCTGGCCAGGGCCACTCTCTGCTGCTGGCCGCCGGACAGGCGCTCTGGCAGACGGTCCTGATATTCGTCGATTTTTACCGCCTTCAGGATTTCATCCACACGCTCCTTCATGTGCTCCTTTGGCACCTTGCGGATTTTCAGGCCATATTCCACGTTCTGGCGGACCGTCAGATGGGGGAAAATGGCATAGCTCTGGAACACCATGCCGATGTTCCTTTTCTGGGCCGGAATATCGTTGATGACCTTGCCGTCAAATTTGATGCTCCCCCCTTCGATACTGTTAAACCCGGCAATCATGCGCAGCAGAGTGGTCTTGCCGCATCCGGATGGCCCCAGGAGGGTGAAGAATTCCCCATTTTTTATAAAAGCGGACAAGTCCGGTATGATAGTCATGTCCCCATATTTTTTCACCACATTGTCGATTCCAATTGAAACACTCATACGTTTCCCCTCAATTCCTCTAAAATGAAGGGGGCTGACATATTAAGCCACGCCCCCGATATATGTACCGTTCACCTGATCTATGGATTGGTTTACTCTGTAAACAGCTCCTTGAACTCATCCAGCCACTCAGACTTGTGTGCCGCCGTGTCTGTCTCGTCATCCTGGATTACCTTAATCTGATCCATGGGAACCATGGCGTCTCCTGCCTCCACATCCTTGCGGATGGTTCTTCTGTACTGGGTATTGTTCATGAATTCCTGTACATCCTTGCTTGTGAGCCAGTCCACGAACTTCTGGGCATTTGATTCATTGGGGCAGCCCTTGATGATGTATACGCCGTCGCCTCGGAAGATAACACCTTCACTCATATAGACTGTCTTAACAGGCGCGCCTGCGCCCACATACTGCGCGGAACCCTGCTCGAAGGTAAGTCCCACGGTGTACTCTCCGTCCGCAACGCCCTTATAAACCGCGGAGGAACCGCCTAAGAGCTTTCCGTCCAACTGTGCACAGAACTGTTTTACATAGTCCCATCCATTGTCAGGATTGCCGCCGCCCATTGCATAGAGCATGTTTACCAGATGCTCGAAGGAGGAAGAAGACGCGGCCGGGTCCGCAAAGGCAATTTTGCCCTTTAATTCAGGATTCAGCAGGTCCTCATATCCTTCCATCCTGATATCGCCAATCAGGTCCGTGTTCACCATGATAACCGATGGAATGGTATCAAAGCGTGTCAGATTGCCCTCTGTATTCTTGTATTCATCATAGAACGCGTCCTCGTTGGATGTTGTGTAATCCGCAAAATACTCGCTCTTGTTTTTTACGGTTCCGATGGTTCCTGACCAGAGGATATCCGCCTGGGGATTGTCTGCTTCTGTCTGGATTCTCTTTAACGCGTCGCCGGTACCCATGGCCAGGCACTCAGCGTCAATACCGGTGTCCTCCTCAAACATGGCCAGCATGGAATCAATCATGGACTCTGTAAGGGGGCTGTAAATTATGAGCTTCTCATCCTTGGAAGCAGCTCCTCCCTCTTCCTTCTTCGCTCCGCTGTCCTCATCCTTTCCTTTCTCTGCACCGGCCTCAGCCTTGGTCGCCTGGGTATCCGCGCCTTTATCTGTGGCGGAACCTGAACCGCCTGAACAGCCAGCCAGGCTGACAGCCACTGCCGCCGCGCATAAAACCGGGATTAATCTTCTTTTTTTCATTACCTTTATCCTCCTTTAAACTTGGTTAATATGGTTTGAATACCGAATCAATAGGTTCCTGCCTCCCGGCTGCCGTTTTAACTGCCTCGATTTCACGGGTGATCCTGGAGAACTCACCTTTTTTCACATCGCCTAAGTTTACCACCATATCCACTTCCCCGGCTCCGTCCGCCAGGGCCCTCCGGGTTTCGTAAACCTTTGTTTCCGTGATATTATATCCCAGCGGAAAACCAATGACCATGCACACATTCAGCTTGTCCCCATAAGCATTTGATACCCGCTTAACATAGCCGGGAGGGATACAGACCGAAGCCGTGCGGTTTTCAATGGCTTCCTCACAGAGTGTCTGTATCTCATCCCGGATTGAGACTGCCTTTAACAGCGTATGGCCCGCATGGACCAAAATTTCTTCCTTTGTCATCCCCCTGTTCTTTTTGTCTGCAATTTCATTATATCTTCTCATTGCCGCCTGAACCATCCGAAATCCTGGCAAATTATCCAATATTCTGAACCCATTTTATATATATTGTAGATAATTTACACGTTAAACGGTCCATTGGATATTTTCTGATGGAATTTACTCTGAAATGTGATAGGATATATACAGAACCTGATTTTATTGCAGTCAGGCAGCAGCTGACAAATCCAGGCAGTTCACAGGCCCGGGCAGCAACTCCCACTGGCAGAAATGGAGGCATCTATGTTCGGAAGAAAGAAAAAGACAGAAGTGTTCATGACCAACGACCTGGAATTATACACCACCGTACACCAGGCCCTGAAGGCCGCACAGATTCCCTGCGAAGTAAAGATTGTCAATACCGGTACCCAGAACAGGCGGACGGGCACACTTATGGGCAGGGTGGGCGAACGGCCTGAGCTGGAAATCCAGTACTATATCTATACGCCCCGGGAATATGCGGAGAGGGCGAAGTATATGATTGATGAATATAGGAAGAGTTTGTCCCGGTAAGGATGTCTGAATATTCATCTCTTACGCAGCATAATCCATCATTAAATACAATCGTTTCACGGAAAAGCTCAGTTACTGCTACATAAAAAAAGCGCGGACAAATATTCAATCTGCGCTTTTAACTATTGTACTTTATTTTCCAAACTATTACAAACTATTTTCAAAGGCCAGCAGCCGTTCCACATCCTCCACAATCCCCTGGCAGTCATCTGCTGTCTCCATGCCGTACTCCACTACCAGGTCAGCCTGAGGGGTATATTCCCTGGCCCATGTCATAAAGCTTTCAAAATCCAGGGTTCCGTCCCCAATCCGCCTGTGGCTGTCGTGAACTCCGTCATTGTTGTGAAGATGGTATGCCAGAATCTGCCCCTTGAGGCGCTCCATAACGCCGCGCAGGTCCCAGCCATTGGCATGGGCATGGCCGATGTCGATGAGCACCGGGTACTTTTCCGTCCGGCACAGGGAGACAAACTCATTCTCATCTAACAGCATATTGTTCCGGTCCATGACCCCTGCATTCTCCACTGCCGCCGGTATTCCCAAGGGACGAAACAGTTCCTCCACTCTGCGGTAATTCACGCAGGAATCCCTGAGCATCCTCTCCTTATCCCTGACTGCACAGTTGTTGTGATGAAAAACCATATAGCGGCTGTTAAGTTTCTCTGAATAATGAAGGGTCTGCTCCACCAGCTCCATGGTATACTCATACTCCGGGGTTCCCTGGGGCGCCGAGTGCTCCGCCTTGTAATAGGGGCCGTGAAAGCTGATGGGAACACGGCTTAAAATGTCCGTGCTCTCCTCAAGAAGAGGGGCAAATATCTGCTGGTGGAACATGGGAAATACTTCCACCCCCACCTGTCCTCTCCATTTTTCCACATAGGGCAGAACTCTCTTAAACTCCTCTGCCTTATACATATTGGTACTGATGAGCAAAGCCATTGTCGTTCTCTCCCTTCTTTTTGGCGACCTTTGGGAGTATATGCGGCTCCTTGGCGGCCCTCAGCTGTTCAGGATAGCCCAGGGATATCTGGGTGGTCCTGTCAAAGAGATGGATTCTGTCAAAATCCGGCTGGATGTATACGTTCTCTCCCGGAGCAGGGATATCGCCCTCGCTCACAGCGATAAACTCCATATTGTCCACCTGCACGTATACGCCGTACCGGTTGCCGTAATCCTCCACGTACTTGACGGTTCCTTCCAGGGTATTGTCCTGGTGCCTGCGTAATAAAACCATGTGCTCCGGACGGATTCCCAGGAACAGGCGGCCGGACTCGTTGCGTGAGGCCAATCCGGACCACATGTCCGGCAGCCAGATCACCTGTCTTCCAATCACCAGCGTTCCCTTGGTGTAGGATGCCTCCACAATATTCATGGAGGGGGAGCCGATGAATTTTGCGGTAAATACATTAGCCGGACGGTTGTATACATTGGAAGGGGTGTCAAGCATCTGCATTTTCCCCTCGTGCATCAGTGCTATGCGCTGTCCCACGGTCATTGCCTCAATTTGGTCATGGGTTACATAAATAAGGGTCTGGTGGTACATCTCATGGATTTTCACCAGCTCCTTCCTGGCCCGCAGCCTCAGCTGGGCGTCCAGGTTGGAAAGGGGTTCGTCCAAAAGAAAATAATCCGAGCGCTTCACCACTGCCCTGGCCAGCGCGACCCTCTGGCGCTGGCCGCCGGAGAGGTCCTTAGGCCTGCGATCCTCCAGTCCCTTCAGGTCCAGCATATCCAGGACCTCCGAAAGTCTGGTCTTTATCTCCGCCGGATCCATCTTGTGGGCCTTTAAGCCGTAAATGATATTATTTTGCACCGTCATATGAGGAAACAGGGCATAGTTCTGAAATACCATGGACACATTCCTCTCCCCGCAGGGAACATCGTTTACCAGACGGCCGTCCATATAGAGATTTCCCCCACTGAGCTTCTCCAGGCCCGCAATCATCCGCAGGGTGGTGGATTTGCCGCAGCCGGAAGATCCCAACAGAATCAGGCGCTCTCCTTCCCTGATTTCCATATTCAAATCCTTTACGATTACATTTTTGTCATAAGCCTTTACTACATGGTCAAATACTATGTTTTTCATTTATTTCTCCTTATTTGATTCCTTCGACCGTGAATTTTCAGACACGCTCTAACCCTTGATGCCCGACATGGCAAAGGTGTTTATGATGTAGCGCTGGAACAGGATATACAATGCCAGCGGAATCATCATGGTCATGACGGAAACAGCCATTGCTATGGTAAATTCCGTCCCTCCCTCCGCGCTTATGTACATCTGCAGGGCCAGGGACAGGGTGTAATTCTCCTTGCTTTTTAGTATAAGAACCGGCCACACGTACTCGTTCCAGGAATTGATGAAAAAGATAATCCCCGTGGAAATAATGGAGGGCCGTACTAACGGGATGATGATATCCCTCATAATTTTCAGATTCTTCACATTCTCCATCCTGGCAGCCTCGATAAGAGCTCTGGGGATTCCCCGCATGGACTGGCGCAGCAGAAAGATTCCCAGCACATCGGCCAGCTGGGGCAGGGCCACGCCCCATATCTTGTCGCTGAGTCCGATTTTGGAAATCATCAGATAGTTGGGAATCATGGTAACGGTAAATGGTATGAACATAGTGGCCAGCATGATAAAATACAGAATTCCCTTGCCCCTGAAATCAAAATATACAAAGGAATATGCCGCAAACAGGCTGGTAACGGTCTTAAAAATGGTTACAGTGGCAGCAATCAAAAAGGTATTCATGGTAATCCTTAAAAAGGGCAGCTTGCTGAATACATGGATGTAATTCTGCACCGTGGGTCTTGCCGGGATAATCTGAAACACCGTATTGAAGGCATCCTGCATGGTTTTAAAGGAATTGGACACAGCAAAAACAATGGGCATCAGGAGAAGGAACACGGCGCACAGAAGAAGCAGGTGCCATCCCGGCTGCATTTCTTTAATTTTCATAATATACCCCCTTTTCCACAAACCGGAACTCCATCAGCAGCAGTACAATGAACAGCACCATGGTAATCACTGACACGGCTGACGAGGTGCCGGTGCGGTACAGGGTAAATGCCTCGTGGTAGGACATGTATATCAGGTTGGAGCTGGCATAGTTTGGACCGCCCTGGGTTACCACCTTGATGGGTGTGAACACATACTGAAGTCCCTGTACAATGGTGGTGATAAACACGTAGATTCCGGTAGCCGAGCTCATGGGGACCACCATGTCGCGGAATATTTTCCACAGTGGAATGTTATCCAGCCTGGCCGCCTCAATGACCTCTGTGGATACCCCGGACACACCTGCCAGTATGATGATAAAATTATAGCCGAACACCTTCCAGGAGGTGATTACGCTCAGCACCGCAATGACCCAGCCCTCTGTCTTGGACCAGAAGGGAAGGGCCAGGCCAAAGTACTTTAACACAAGGGCCACCGGGCCGGAAATGGGATTCAGAATCCAGATGTACAGGATGGAACCCACCACCAGAGAGATGACGCTGGGAAGGAAAAACACAGCTTTATAAAATCCCTGTCCCCTCTTAATCACCGCTGACAGGATGAAGGAAAGGATGTAGGGCAGAACAAAATTCAGTACCAGCAGCACAAGGATATACACCACTGTATTGCCTGTAATCTTCCAGGAATTTGGATCCTTAAAAATGGCCGCATAGTTAGCCAGCCCCACAAACTTTTTCACCGGCTTCACCATATTCCACTCAAAAAAACTGAGATATACCGTATAAAACAAAGGATAAAACATGAATACCGCAAACACTGCCAGGGATGGCACGAGAAACAGATATCCCAGCAATGTCTGCCTTTTTTCTTCCTGATTCAATCTGATTTTACCTCCATAAAGGGGCAGGTACCCCCATATACTCCGGGGATACCCGCTCCAATTTATTGTAAGTGCCTCCAACCGGTTACTGTACTGCCAACAGCTGGTTGATGGCATCCTGTGTTGCCTTCATGCCCTGCTCTGCCGTCACCTGTCCGCCCAGAATCTGGTCCCTCATATCCAGGAGCATCTGCTCTGCCTGAAGGCCCGCGTCTCCCGGGAACGCTGTCCACGGAACCACTCCGTCCATCTGCTCGATGGCCGCGTTCATCATCTTGTTCTCAGCCAGGAATGTCTTAAGTCCGTTCTCAGCCCCGGCCACATCCTTTCTGGGAGGCACATAACCGGTGCCCTCTGTCCAGGCTGCCATGGATTCCACGCTGTAGAGGAACTTCTCAAATTCCCATGCCGCCTTCACCTGGTCGTCGCCCTGAGCCGTAATGGCCAGAAAGCATCCGCCTGCCGGAACCATACGCTCCTTGTCATTCCATAGAGGGGATTTTACGGTTGCAGCGTCAAACCGCGCGCCCTTTTGTACGGAAGCCCTTCTGGCAATGGTGGTGTAAAGCATGGCGCAGTTTCCGTCGATAAAGCTCTGGCAGCCTTCCTCCCAGGAGATATGTAAAGCGGTCTGGTCCTTCACCATATCAGCCATCAGCTGCATGGCTTCAATTCCATCCTCTGTGGCAAAGGCGGCCTCTTTTTTGCCTTCTGCGTTGATGGTCAGCATCTTAGCCCCGCTGCTTTCAATCAGTCCCTGCTGAGCCCAGAAATCCGCGGGCTCCTGCATATAAAATCCGTACTTTCCGGTCTTTTCCTTAACGGTCTTTGCAAACTCGCTGACCTCCTGCCAGGTAGCCGGCCCTTCTTCCGGAAGTCCTGCCTCTCTTAAGATATCCTTGTTGATGTAGAGAACCGGATTACTCAAAGAATAAGGGATGCCCACCTGTGAACCCTCGCTGTTTACAGCCAGCTCAAGGACATTGGGCAGGAATTTGTCCTGAAGGAAACCGGCATCCTCCTTGTCAAACTTGTCAATGGCTTCCTGAGGAGACACATAGGAAAAGTTATTGGAGAAATAGTCTAAGAACGCCCAGCCAATCTGCACCAGAGCCGGAGAATTGCCGGCTGCCGCTTCTGCCTGAAGGTTCTGCATCAGCCCCTTATACATGTCCGGATTGTACTTTGCCACTACCTGGATATGGTCGTTGCTTTCGTTAAACTGCTTAACCAGCTCGTCTACCACCAATCCTCCCTGTGTTTCCGCGTTGCAGTGCCAGTATTCGATTACTGTTTTTCCTCCGGAGGAGCTGTTTCCTTCCGCCTTTGTTTCTGTATTGGTTTCTGTGTTGGCCTTTGCCCCGCTTCCTGTCTGATTTACCGCCGCCACGCTGGTCTGGGCATTGGATGCGCCCGTATTATCCTGGACTCCGCTTCCCGCCGCAGCCGCACCGCAGCCGGATAGTACAGCCATTGAAGCTGCCATGGCCAATGCCATCAAAGATTTTACACTTCTTCTCATTACTCCATTTCCTCCTAATCATTCCGTGGTATGTTCTTATCTTAAAGATTGAATGTAAATTCCGGAAGATGAAATCTGTAAAATCTTTGCAAGAAATTGGAAAAAAATAAAGCACGGACCCAATCCTTTGTCCGTGCTTTAATCCGCTCTATCCTTCTACAGTGTGACTCCCTGCTTAAAGATAGCCAAATCATGAAAGCCAGCTTCCTCTGACTTTACCTTTTTTCCTGAAGCTACTCTAAGAACATATTGGAACAATTCCATGGCCACCTGGTCCTTTGTCTTTGTCTCCACCATTTCGCCGGCGTTAAAGTCAATCCAGCCGGCCTTGTATCCGGCCAGCTTTGAATTGGAGGAAATCTTCATGGTGGGGACCAGGGTAGCGAAGGGTGTTCCCCTGCCTGTGGTAAACAGGACAATCTGGGCACCGGACACAGCCAGGGCCGTGGCAGCTACCAGGTCATTGCCCGGAGCGGACAGCAGGTTAAGCCCCTTCTCCCTGACACGCTCACCGTATTCCAGCACACCGCACACAGGCGAGGAGCCGGACTTCTGGGTGCAGCCAAGAGACTTGTCCTCCAGGGTGGAGATGCCTCCCTTTTTATTGCCCGGGGAGGGATTTTCGTAGATAGTCTGGTTGTGGCTGGTGAAATATTCCTTGAAACCATTGATTAACTTCACGGTCCTGCGAAATGTCTCCTCATCCCGGCACCGGTTCATCAGAATGGTTTCAGCGCCAAACATCTCCGGCACCTCGGTCAGAATCGTGGTCCCTCCTTTGGATATGAGTATATCGGAAAACGCTCCCACCGCCGGGTTGGCCGTGATTCCCGAAAGCCCGTCGGAGCCTCCGCACTTCATGCCGATGATCAGCTCAGACGCATCGCATTCCACCCTGACATCCCCGGATGCCTTCTTATACAGCTGTCCCAGAAGCTCCATGGCAGCTTCCATTTCATCCTCACAGTCCTGGCATTGCAGGAATTTCACACGTTCCGGGTCATACTCCCCGATATAGTCCATCAGAACCGGTATATTGCAGTTTTCACAGCCCAGTCCCAGGACCAGCACACCGCCGGCGTTGGGATGATGGATGATGTCAGCCAGCACCTTTCTGGTATTCTCCTGGTCCTCTCCCATCTGTGAGCATCCGTACGGATGGGCAAATGCCACGATATCCTCCACGCTTCCCAGTGGAAAACGGCGTTTTGCCTCCTGCTCCATTGCCCTGGCCACTGAATTCACGCAGCCTACCGTGGGAAAAATCCACAGCTCGTTGCGCACTCCGCATCCTCCGTCCCCCCGCTTATATCCCATAAAGCTGGATGGGGATGCCTTGGGAAGCTCCTTTATCCGGGGTTCATATTGATACTCCAGCACATCTCCCAGGGCAGTGCTTACATTGTGGATATGCACCCAGTCCCCGGGCCGGATCTGCCGGGAGGCAAATCCGATACGACAGCCGTATTTAATGACAGGCGCGCCCTCCGGCATTTGGCAGACGGCAAACTTGTGCCCCTGAGGAATGTCCTCCTTTAAGACCACCGTATTTTGGTCCGCCACAACCGTACTTCCTTTGGACAGCGGCTTTAACGCCACTGCCACCGTATCTTCCCTGTTGATTTTTATAAACTCCTGCATATGACTCTTCCTCCGGGTCTGCACATTGTGGTACTGCGCATATTATTATACATCTTCATATCATCGGATTCCGCACATCATTTATCCCTGTCCGCATTTACTCCGTTTCACTCAGAACCGCGTCATATGCCTTGGACATGCCCTCTGTCTCAATCAATTCATACCACTTCTTCACATCCCCGAGAAGGGGGCTTAAATCCTGTCCCCAATAATCTTCCCTCTTTAAAATATCTTCCACCGGGGCTGTCTTCATGAAATCCATGATTTCCTGGCTGTCATTGGCATCATCGGTGCGGTAAAACGCTATGAGGGCTGCCAGTGAAAAGGTAAGTCCCTGTGGGCAGGAACCAAACATATCCCTGTACTCCAGTATGGTGGGCAGCACCCTTGCGCGGAATTTGGACACAGAGTTAAGCGCAATGGAGAGGAGCATATGCTTAATAAAGGGATTGGAGAACCGCTCCAGCACTGCCTCTCCGAATTTCCGGTTATCTTCCGTATCGCCAATGGCCGGTATGATTTCCCCGAATATACACTTGCGTAAAAGGGCGGACACCTTTTCATCCTTCAGGCACTCTCCCACTGTCTTAAGACCATATAAATGGGCTCCCAGCACCATGGAAGTATGGGCTCCGTTCAGGATGCGCACCTTCCTCTTTTTATACGGATCCACATTGTCGGTCCAGACCACATGAAAGCCGGCCTTTTGCAGCGGAAGCTCATCCTCATGGCTTCCCTGGATGACCCACAGGTGGAATATCTCAGCCGTATCCATCATATTGTCCTGTTCACCAATCCTCCGGCAAAGCTCCTCATGTTCATCCCTGGGAAATCCGGTGACAATACGGTCCACCAGTGTGGAGCAAAAATCATTTTCCTGTACAAGCCATGTCTTAAATTCCTCTCCCAGCCCCCACAGATCCGCGTAACGCAGACAGCATTTTTCCAGCTCCTCCCCGTTGTGGTCAATCAGCTCACAGGAAAGAATAATGAATCCCTTTAGCCCCAGACGGAACCGCTTATATAAAAGCTGGGTCAGTTTGCCCGGGAAGGACCTGGCCGGCGCATCCGTAAATTGGTTGGAATCCACGTACTCGATTCCCGCTTCCGTGGTATTTGACACAATAAAGCGGAAATCGGGATTCTCCGCCAGCTTCATATAGGACTCAAAATTCTCATAGGGATTCACGCACCTGGATATGATGTCAATATGAGTATGCTCATCCACCACCTGTCCATTATCAATACCTCTGAGGAACAGGTTGTACTCACATCCCTGCTGCTCCAGCACGCTGCACATTCCTTTTTCAATGGGCTGGACTATGACCACAGAGCCGTCAAACAGCCCTTTGTCCTGCAGCTTTTGGAAAAAATAATCCGCGAAGCCTCTGAGGAATCCGCCTTCGCCAAATTGGATTACTGTTTCTTTTCTTGCCATGATGCACCTCCATCTTTATTTTTACAAGGAATGGATACCCCGTTTTCTGCAGCGGGATATCCAACTCGTATCTTTAACTATTACCACAGGTTACCGTCCTCATCAAAAGGAAGATACTCCGGTTCGCTTTCAATCGTGATGCCTGGATGATTCCTGACTTCAATATAATAAGCCTCTGACAGCATGATATGTTCCAGATGCAGGCTGTTGGGAATCCGGACGATTCTTGGATTCTTCTTATCAATTTCATTGCAGGTGCGGACGCATACCTGAATGGCTTCCTTATCGCTTTCCATGACAATGGGGATCCGGACCCCTCCAAGGACAGTACATGTTATGGCGTTGGGATACATGGAAGCCAGGTCCAGCTGGTCAAACACACGTTTTGTAGTTGCGCTGGAATAACCCAGACCGATTCCATTTCCATGGGTTTCAGGGCTCAAATCCAGTACGCACACCCTTTGGGCATTAATACCGCCAGATGCATAGGGTGTACAGAACGTGCCCGTAATATTCGGGTCCATGCCATCACCGCTGAAATTCTTGCCAATCTGGTCCACAACCAGTACGTCACAGGAATCCACCAGTATCCTGGGCATATAGGTAAATGCCTCTTTAAGAAGGGGCGGCTCCTTTTCCACTATATCTTCTGCCCGGACCGCCGCTATCTTACAGGTCTCATCAAAGGCATTTTCTATCACCGCCACCGCAAACAGTACCGGCGCATTCTCTATGATTGCCTTTCCAAACATTGGCACATACTTTGCCATGTTTTTAAAGCCTGCCTCATGGCACACCTCAGCCCCGTGCTGTTTTCCAAGACCAATGGCCATCATTTTCATGATGCCGCTTTCATACGGTCCCCGGAAGGCTGTATGGGGTTTTATCCTGCAGCTGACAATGATGCCGTCCGCTTCTGCGGCATATTTGTCAATGAACACATCCATGCCTTCCTCATTGACACCTATCTTTTTCACTTCCATGGACGAGAGAATCGGACATCCCAGATAGGACTCCGTGATGCCATAACTCTCCAGTACTTCCTTTTGTCCCTCTGCCGTAGCTCCCCCATGGCTTCCCATGGCCGGAACCACAAAAGGCTCTGCTCCCCTGGATTTAACATAGTCCGCTATTGTCTTTGTGACCAAGGCCACGTTTGCAATTCCCCGGGAGCCTGCCGTAATGGCAATCCTCATACCCGGCCTGACTTTCGACGCAAAAGCCTCCTCAGAAAGGTATCCGCGTATAATCCCCGGTATATCCTCCGGCTCAATCCTGGGCCGTGGAAAAGTCTGTCTTACTTTAAACATTTTAGGCAGTTCCTGGCTGCTCACCAGTTCCGCTACAAATTGGCGTTCTCTCATTTCCCGCAACACTCCTTATCCAGATTAATAAAATACATTTACAAGGAACGTAGTCAACTGCGGAATATAAGTCAGCACAATAATATCAATTGCAAACAGGATATAAAACGGGACTGCTTCCTTGATGAAATCCTTTGTAGGACACTTGGTAATGCCGCAGCTTACAAACATCAGAGTTCCCATCGGAGGCGTAAATGCCCCTATTGTACAGTTAAAAATATAGACCATGGCGAAATGGATGTCATCAATTCCATAAGCCATTGCAACCGGATGCAGAAGAGGCGCCAGAACGATCATGGATGCATTTCCTTCGATGAACATGCCAACAATCAAAAGAAAGATATTGACCATAATCAGGAATACATACTTATTATGGATATTACTTATCATCCACTGTGAAAACTGCTGCGGAATCTGTTCCTTTGTGAGAATCCAGGAGAAACAGGTGGCTGCGGCCACAATAAGCATGATGGACGCCGTTGTCGTTACCGTTTCCTTGCACCCCTGCATTACGTTTTTAAGTGTCAGTTCCTTATACAGCAGTCCCAGCAGCACCGCGTACACGATTGCCACGGTTCCCGCCTCGGAGGCGGTAAAAATGCCAATCCTTACTCCGCCGATAATAATAATCGGCAAAAGCAATGGAAGAAATGCCGGCTTGACAGCCGCTATTTTTTCAGAAACAGGAATCTTTGTGGTCCTGCTGGGCAGGTACCCTCTCTTTTTGGACAAAAAGTGTGTAAATATCATCAGTGTCACACAGAGAACGATTCCGGGCCCGATTCCGGCTATGAACAGTTTGCCGATTGATATGTTGTTGATACAGCCATAGATAATCAGCCCTACTCCCGGAGGAATCAGCGGAACCACCATGCCGGACGCGGCCGTGATGACGGTTGAGAAGGACTTTGAATACCCCTTTGACTCCATGGTTGGAACCAGCATTTTACACTGCATGGCTGCGTCTGCCAGGCTGGAGCCTGACAAGCCTCCCATAAGGGTGGAAAGCAGGATGTTGACCTGCGCCAGACCTCCGGGCATCCTGGCTGTCAGTACTTCGCAGCAGTTCATGATACGCTTGGTGACGCCCGTATAATTCATAAATATACCCGCGCACACAAAAAAGGGAATTGCCAGGAGAGATAGTCCCTCCGCGCCGCTTATGGTCTTCTGGGCAAATATGGAGAGATTCATTCCGGGCGTTCCAATAAAGTAAACTGCTGATGCCGACAAAACCGCAATATATACCGGTACCTTCAGGAAAAGGAGTACCAACAAGAGAATTGCGCATATAATAACCAGATTATTCATCTTCGTCCTCCTCTACCAATTTCTCCACTTCATCCTCGTAACCAAACACATTGACCAGAAAATAATTAAATATCTGAAGCATACAGGAAACAGGCACAATAATATAAATCCAGGTAAACGGTATGTTGAGCACCGCTGTTGTCCTGCCTGTACGCATGAAAAGCTGAAGATAACCAATGCTTGTATAGCACAGGAATCCCAGTACCGCTGTCACCACCAGCCCGATAAAAATACTCACGATTTTGCGGACCAGTTTTGGGAATACCTCATATAAGATTTCTATTGCCGAATGGTTTCCTGTACGGTAAGCCGCACCTCCTGCCGCAAATACGACCCATACAATGAACGCAGCCTGTATCTCCTCTATCCATCCGAATGGTTTTCCAACCACATAGCGGGCGATAACGCCCGCAAATGTGCATCCTACAAGAATCACCAGTGCAATAGAAGCAATCACTATATCCAGATTAATCAGAATCTTAAAAAGCTTGCTGTCTTTTTTCATTCCATGCTCCTATCTGTAGTCAGAACTGTTTATTTTGCTGCTTCCTTTACCGTGTCGTACAGTCCGTCACTCCAGCCAAGGGTTCCGCCTGCGATATCATAGAATGGCTGACCTGCCTCAATCCACTTTGCTTTCTGCTCGTCTGTCAGGGTGGTGATGGTCACGCCCGCATCCAACAGTTTCTGTCTTGCATCTGCCTCTGCTGCTTCCTGTAATTCATTATTGTACAGTCCTGCCTCATCTGCTGCCTCTGTAAGAATCTTTTGCTGGTCAGCTGTCAGGCTCTGGAAGAACGTATCTCCGCAAATCCACATGGATGTGGCCAGTATATGCTCATCCTCTACCAGATATTTGGCAACCTCCTGGAAGCTTCTGTTGGCAAGAGGAGTGATTGGGTTCTCCACGGCGTCAATGGTCTTTGCCTGCAATGCCTGGTACACATCGCCCATATCCATGCCCACAGAGGATGCTCCCAGGGAATTAAAGCTGCTGATGGAAAGGTCGTTGGAGGAAACCCTCAGCTTGAGGCCCGCCAGGTCTTCCGGCAGGGTCACCTGTTTTACGGAAAGGATATTTCTGGCGCCATATACCCAGTTGGATGACAGTATACGGATAGAAGCTTTCTGTGCCAGCTCATCGCACAATCCCCTGTACCAGTCGCTGTCAATGGCTGACCACTCCTCATCCCAGGTGTCAAACATAAACGGAGCATAAAAAATTCCAAAATCCGGCACTCCGTAATCCGCAAGAAACGCACCGTCTGCCACTGTAATCATGGGCTCGCCCAGTATCATCTGGTCAATCAGTTCTGTCTTCTTACCTAATGCGGAGTTTGGGAAAAGTTCCATCTTAATGGTTCCGTTGCTCTTTGACTCAACCAATTCCTTCCACTTTTCAACAGCCTTTGCTGCCGGCTCTGAGGTGGCGTTCTCATAGCCAACCTGAATCGTAACCACATCGCCTGCTACGGACTCTGTATTTGCATCTGCCTTTGCTGCCGTTGTATCGGCTGCTGAATCGGCTGCTGCCGCACTCTCCGTGGTACCTGCCGCCGTAGTGGACGCATTGCTTCCGCCTTCGCATGCCGTCAGGCTTGCCGCTGCCAATACTCCTGCCATTGTAATTGCCGCTAATCTTTTAAATCTCATAATCTTTCCCTCCATATATTAATATTTTTTGTTACCTTACCTTTTGTGTTTTATCTGTCCGTAAAGTCCAGGATTACCTTCAGCATATTTCCCGGATTGTTAGCGAAATCATAGAACGCCCTGGCCCCATCCTCAAATTTGTATACATTAGTGATGATTCCCTTTACCGGTACCTTTCCTTCCTTGACCAGGTCAATCAGCTCAACAAAATCTTTTTTAAGGGCATTCCTCGAACCGAATACATTAAGTTCTTTTTTCTGAAGCAGTGTGAAATTGAAATCCAGGTTTTTCTTGCCTACCCCAATGACAACCACCTTTCCCCCAAAACAGGCCGCGTCAATGCAGTTCTGGAATGTAGAAGGAAGTCCCACCGCCTCAATGGCTATATCAAACCCATTCCCGTCTGTAATATCCTTCACCGCTTTGTCAAAGCTCTCCGGGGAATCATTGAGGATGATGCCATCCACGCCAAACTTCCTTGCCATTTCCAGTTTTCCCATTGACACATCGGATATGTAAACCACTGCCCCTTTTGCCTTGGCTGCCACCGCAGCCAGAACGCCGATGGTACCGGCTCCTATGACCAAAACCTTGTCCCCCTGCTTTACCTCTGCCCTGCTGACCCCGTGATAACTGATGCAGAAAGGCTCAATAGCCGCAAGAAGCATGGGATCCAATCCCTTTCCGTCATACACACGCTCCTCAGGCATGGTTATATACTCCTGAAACGCGCCGTCTCTCTGGCAGCCCATGGTCTGGTTATCCATACATGCATTCACGATTCCGTGCTCGCAGGAATAACAGTGTCCGCAGTTAAAATATGGATTACAGGTTACAATCATTCCCGGGCGCAGCCCCTGGTCATTGTCCTCATCCACTTCCACAATTTCCGCAGAAAACTCATGGCCTGGTATCCTTGGATAATCGAAGTATGCGAAGGTCCCCTTGTAGGAACCCAGGTCGCTTCCGCATATTCCTCCGTACAGGAGTTTCAGCAGAACCTCACCCTTTTGCCGCACTGGTTTATCGATATCCCTGAACTCTACCTGACCGGGTGCATTAATATACATTGCTTTCATTAATCTTCCTCCCAGCTGAGATATATTCTTTGTTGTATACATCATAGTATATATTAATGAATACATCATGTCAACTGATTTTCGTATAATGTTTTATATTTTGTATATAATGACCGATTTTATTATATATTTTTATGCAACATGACCATTACTCAACCATTTTATTTTACCCCCTTATTGAACCGGCGCGATATCTATGATAAAATACTTTTATATATATTAAAAGAGGGGGGGTATGTTCATCATGGTTAAAACCAATCTGAAGACCTTGGCATACAACACAATCAAGCAAAAAATCGTCACCTGTGAATATGCGCCGGGAACGTTTTTAAATGAGGAAATCCTGACCGATGAATTAAAGATAAGCAGAACGCCCATCCGTGATGCCTTAAGCAGGCTGGAGCAGGAGGGACTTATAGAGATAAAACCAAAGAAAGGAATCACCGTAACCGCCCTGTCCATCAAGGACGTGAACATGATTTTTGAGATACGGAAATTATATGAGCCTTATATCCTGAAAAATTACGGTTCATTTCTGGACGAGGACAAGCTGAACGAATTCTACCATATTTTTTCCCATAAAGACGCAAACAGCGAGTGCTTTCAGAACAACAATTACTTTTACGACTTAGATTCCTCCTTCCACCAAATGATTGTGGACGCCTGCCCTAACGTTTACCTGCGACAGAATTACGCACTGATACAGACTCAGAGCGAGCGTTTCCGTTTCATGACAGGAAATATCTCCAACAACCGTCTGGAGGACACCTTCAGGGAACACATCGACATCATTGTCCCCAGCCTGCAAAAAGACTGGGATACCGCGGTGGAAAAGCTTTTGTATCACCTGGACGAGTCTAAGAGATCTACTTTTAAATTGGTGTTTGATAGTATTGATAGTAATAATATTGGGTTCTGATTGGTTTTGGATGTAAATGAGGAGGGGTTAGGGTCATCCGTCCGTGAGTGGGATGGGGGCGGGGGAGGCGGATGCTGGCTGCGGAGCGGGAATCACTAAGGCCGCATTATCTCGATTTCATCTTGATATGCGGCCCTCTGGCTGAGTATTATCTGCGTAAGTGTTAATCTAAGCAGCTTTTGTTCTAAGTAATTATTATTCTAAGCAATCTTTATTCTAAGCATTTTTTATTTTAGTCGGAATATAGCTAAGTGGAAAAATCCAAGAGAACTAACCCAAGCGGAATACCCCAGGCAGGCAACCACTTTCCTATTCTCCAGTATTATCAGCCAGAGATACCTTTTCTATCCTATGCGGGGAAGAGACAGCGGACGCTCTGGAAATGTAGTGGATGAGAGGCGGGAACGCAGGGCGGGAGGTGACCGTTCCCGGCTCTCACGGACGCGGCTCCCCACGCGCGTCCGCGTACCCCCCTTCCCCTCATCCTACCCCAGCCTATGTATAAACAGCCCACTCCGAAGCTTCGGCTCAAACCAGGTAGACTTAGGCGGCATGAGAAGCCCCGCGTCCGCCACAGACAACAACTCCTCTATGGATGTGGGGAACATGGAAAATGCCACCTCCATATCCTCACCAACCCGGCGCTCCAGTTCCTTAAGTCCCCGTATCCCGCCGATAAAGTCAACGCGCTTATCAACCCTGGGGTCGCCGATTCCAAGCACCGGTCCCAGAAGCTGGTCCTGAAGGATAGACACGTCCAGCCCCTTCACCGGGTCACTGCTCACAAACTCCGGCTTCACCTTAAGACTGTACCATCTGTCCTTAAAGAACATGCCGAATGTGCCCTTCTCCTCAGGCCCAAAGGCCCCGGTTCCTGCCCCGCCACGTTTCTGCACCTCAAAGCGCTCCGAAACAGCAGCCAGAAACTCTTCCTGTCCCAGTCCGTTTAAATCCTTCACCACCCGGTTGTAGGGCAGTATCTTAAGCTCCTCGTCCGGGAACAGCACGGACAGGAAATAGTTGAAAGGCTCCTTTCCTGTATAATCCGGGTTCTCTTCCCTTCTCTTAAGCCCCACCTTCACAGCGGAGGCAGCCCTGTGATGTCCGTCCGCAATATAGGTGGCCGGTATGGCCGCAAATGCATCCTCCACGGCCCGCACCATATTTCTGGCGCCAATCATCCACACCCTGTGGCGGATTGCGTCCTCTGACACGAAATCATACAGAGGCGCCTCCTCCTTCACCTGGGCCACCAAAGCCTTAAGCTCCTGATTCTGCCTGTAGGCCAGGAAAATAGGGCCTGTGTGCGCGTTGGCGGTATCCACGTGGCGGATGCGGTCCAGTTCCTTATCCTCCCTGGTATTCTCATGCTTCTTCACCACGCCGTCCACATAGTCGTCAATGGAACAGCAGGCTACGATACCAGTCTGGCTCCTGCCATCCATGGTGAGTTCATAGAGATAGTAATTTTCCTCAGGGTCCGTCACATAGACCCCTTCCTCAATCTGACAATCAAGCAGCTCCCTGGCCTTGTCATAGACACGGCTGTCATAGGTGTCCACGTCATCCCCAAACTGAGTCTCAGCCCTGTCAATGTTCAGGAAGGAAAGGGGATTCCCCTTAACGGCCTCACAGGCCTCCTTCCTGTTATACACATCATAGGGCAGGGCCGCTACCCGGGCCGCCTTGTCCGCCGCGGGCCTGATACACATAAATGGTTTTACTACTGCCATCGTTTCTCTCCTGTTTATCCAGAGTGTGTTTGAAAATTCATTCCCGCCATCTGTACGCCTCACTTCGCGGCATATTTGGCCCCAATTCAGTCAGCGCAGCCCACTGCGCCTCCTTCATCGGGACCAAATCTCCCACAAAGTGTGACGCACAGCTGGCAGAAAGCAATTTTCAAACACACTCTAAGGTTACAATCCGTCCATGGTATAGCGCGGTTACTTAACCACCCGCACCCTCAGCACGCCTTTGATGGCCCTGAGCTTCCGGATGGTGGAATCCTCTGCCTTGTGCTCCAAATCCAGCAGCGTATAGGCATACTTATCCCTGCTCTTATTGGTCATGTCGGAAATATTCATGCCCTGTTCAGCCAATATAGCCGTAATCTGTCCAATCATGTTGGGAATGTTCATATGAAGCACGGCCACGCGGCTCTCTGCCTGGCATATGCCCATATCGCAGGACGGAAAATTGACGGAGTTCTTGATATTGCCATTCTCCAGGTAATCTGTCAGCTCCTTCACCGCCATCACCGCGCAGTTGTCCTCGGACTCCTTTGTGGAAGCGCCCAGATGGGGAAGCAGGATAACCCTCTCCATGTTTGCAACCTTTGGATTGGGAAAATCGCTGACATAGTAGCGCACCTTTCCGGTATCCAGAGCTGCCGCCATATCATCGTCATTGACCAGGGTATCCCTGGAGAAGTTAAGGATTACCACCCCGTCCTTCATGATAGCCAGTTTTTCCTTGTTAATCATTCCTCTGGTGGAATCCATAAGCGGCACATGGATGGTGATATAATCACATTTCTGGAAAATGATGTCCGCGTTGGTGATATGCTTTACGTTCCTGGACAGTCTCCAGGCCGCATTAATGGAAATATATGGGTCATACCCGTATACCTCCATTCCCAGATGGGTGGCTGCGTTGGCAACCTCAGCGCCGATGGCTCCCAGGCCGATAACCCCCAGCTTCTTGCCCTTAATCTCGCAGCCTGCAAATGCCTTCTTGCTCTTCTCTGTGTCCTTGGTGATGTTGTCGTCCTCCGCATTGGCCTTGCACCACTCAATACCGCCCACGATATCCCGGGAAGCCATGAGCATACCCGCAATCACCAGCTCCTTTACGCCGTTGGCATTGGCTCCCGGCGTATTGAATACAACGATGCCCTTCTGCGCGCAGGAATCCAGCGGAATGTTATTGACACCGGCTCCCGCCCGGCCCACAGCCAGCAGGTTTTCCGGAAGTTCCATATCGTGCATGGAAGCGCTGCGCACCAGGACGGCGTCAGCGTCCGCCACGTTGTCTGTCATCTCATATCCGGCCGGAAACAGCTCCGTGCCGCACTTCGCAATGGGGTTCAAGCAATGAATTTTTGTCATAATAATCCAACTCTCCTCTATATGTCCAAAGACTTTTATTTCCTGTGCTTCTTCTCGAAGTCAGCCATGAATTCCACCAGTTTCTCAACACCCTCCGCAGGCATTGCATTGTAAATGCTGGCACGCATGCCGCCCACGGTTCTGTGTCCCTTCAGATTCTCAAAGCCCGCTGCCTTTGACTCCTTCACAAACAGGGCGTCCAGTTCCTCATCACCTGTCACGAACGGCACGTTCATCAGTGAGCGGTCCTTCTTAACCACAGTACCCTTAAATAACTGGCTTGCATCCAGGAAATCATAGAGGATCTCAGCCTTCTTTTCATTGTATTCCTTCATGGCTGCCAGTCCGCCTCTGGCCTTCAGCCACTTAAACACCTTTCCGCACATGTATATACCGTATGCAGGCGGGGTATTGTACAGTGACTCTGCGTCCGCATGGGTCTTATAGCGGAGCATGGTAGGTGTCCCTGGCAGCACATCCTCTGTCACCAGGTCCTCCCTCACAATGACAATGACGGTTCCGGCCGGTCCCACGTTCTTCTGGGCGCCTGCAAAAATCAGGCCGTACTTTGTCACATCCACGGGCTCGGACAGAAAGCATGAGGACTGGTCAGCTACCAGAAGCTTTCCCTTTGTGTCGGGAAGGGTCCAGTACTTGGTGCCGTAAATGGTGTTGTTCTCACAGATATACACATAGTCCGCGTCCTCGGATACAGGCAGGTCGGAGCAGTCCGGAATATAGCTGAAGGTCTTGTCAGCGCTGGATGCAATGGCATTGGCCTTTCCATAAATGGAGCCTTCCTGATAGGCCTTCTTAGCCCACTGTCCGGTAAGGATGTAATCCGCCACCTTGTTCTTCATCAGGTTCATGGGCACCATGGCAAACTGCTGGGACGCGCCCCCCTGAAGGAACAGCACCTTATAGTTATCCGGAATATGTAAAAGATCCCGCAGGTCTGATTCAGCTTCCTTGATGATGGTGTCATAAGCCTTAGATCGATGACTCATCTCCATCACTGACATTCCTGTTCCCCTGTAATCCAGCATCTCTGCTGCGGCTTCCTTCAGGACGTCCTCCGGCAAAACGGCCGGTCCGGCTGAAAAATTGTAAACTCTGCTCATCTTGTTCTCCTCCTTTAAATGGTTGTACTTGCTGCACATATCCTCTTTAATATATATATACAGAGGACTCCTCCATATGCGGAACCCGGCACAATACAATGCCATACCGCATACAGAGAAGTCGCCTGACTGTATACTCCATCGTATATCTGTCCCACCTGGCCCAGCGCGTGTCTGAAAATTGCTTTCTGATACGCTCTAGCATGCATTCTGTTGCTTTATCGTGCTAATCCGATAACGCAGCCAAGATATTAAAGACTACTATACACTGTTTTTAATTAATTTTCAAGTCCGTATCGTCAAAAGCATCCGCAATGGGCGCTCCCGGCGATACCATGGGGAATACCTTATCATCGCAGCTGATCTGACAGTCAATGACCACAGGAATATTTAAGGAGATGGCTTCGCGGAGCACCGGCTCCAGCTCCTCCTTCTGCGTCACACGGTAAGCCTTGGCTCCCATGGCCTCTGCTATCTTCACAAAATCCACCGAATCATTCAGTATGGTCTGGGAATAACGCTTGCCGTAGAACAGGGTCTGCCACTGGCGTACCATGCCCAGCACATGATTGTTTACAATGACCTCCACCACCGGGATATTATACCGGGTGGCCGTGGCGATCTCGTTCATGTTCATGCGGAAGCAGCCGTCGCCTGCAATGTTGATAACCGTCTTATCCCTGCATCCCATCTTCGCGCCGATGGCAGCGCCCAGGCCGTATCCCATGGTTCCCAGTCCTCCCGAAGTAAGAAGGGTGCGGGGCTGGCGGTACTGGTAGTACTGAGCCGCCCACATCTGGTGCTGCCCCACCTCAGTGACAATGACAGCGTCCCCGCCCGTCACCTCGTTGATGGTCTGTACGATAAATGGACCTGTGAGCACGTTCTTATCATAGCGCAGCGGGTACATATCCTTCATACGCTCAATATGGGCAATCCACTCGTCGTGATTCACCGGGTCCAGCCTGGCATTGAGCTTGCGAAGGATGACCTTAACGTCGCCGATGATACTGGCGTCCACCTTGATATTCTTGTTAATCTCCGCCGGATCAATATCCAGCTGGAGAATCTTTGCGTTCTTTGCAAATTTAGACGCGTTGCCGGTCACACGGTCGCTGAACCTGGCCCCCACCACAATCAGCAGGTCAGCCTCGGTTATGCCGAAATTGGAGGTCTTGGTACCGTGCATGCCCACCATGCCTGTGTACAGCTCGTCAGCCCCGTCAAAAGCGCCCTTTCCCATCAGGCTGTCCGCCACCGGCGCCTGAATCTTATGGGCAAATGCCCTCAGCTCGTCGGACGCGTTGGACAGCACAGCGCCGCCGCCCACAAAGATAAACGGTTTTGCCGCCTTGCGGATCATCTCCACGGCCCGGTCCATATCCTGCTCTGTAATGGTATCGCTCTGGCGCACGACTTCCTCCGGAACCTGCTTCTCATATTCACAGAGCGCGGCCGTCACATCCTTGGTGATATCCACCAGCACAGGGCCGGGACGTCCTGTCTGCGCTATGGTAAACGCCCTGCGGATGACCGTTGCCAGACGGCTTACATCCTTTACAATGAAATTATACTTTGTAATGGGCATGGTCACGCCCGTAATGTCGATTTCCTGGAAACTGTCCTTGCCCAGCAGGCTGTTGGTCACGTTGCAGGTGATGGCCACCACCGGCACGGAATCCATATAAGCGGTAGCGATGCCTGTCACCAGATTGGTAGCACCCGGGCCGGATGTGGCCAGACACACGCCCACCTTGCCGGTGGCCCTTGCGTAGCCGTCGGCTGCATGGGAAGCCCCCTGCTCGTGAGATGTCAGGATATGGGTGATTTCATCCCGGTGCTGGTACAATGCATCATATATATTCAGGATAGCGCCGCCCGGATAACCAAATACGGTGTCCACACCCTGTTCCTTCAAACACGCAACTACAATCTCTGCCCCCGTCAATTTGCTCATATCTGCACTCCTTTTCTCCATGTTATTTCATGATGCGCGGCCCTTACCGCTGCCGCCAGACGGCCCGGCAATGCCCGCAGGCCCCGGAACCTACTTTACCTGCAGCACAGCTCCCCTCTCGGCGGAGGTAACCAGGGACGCGTATCTGGCCAGATAACCCGTGGTGACCTGTGGCGTACGCGGCTGCCACCTGGCCTTCCTGGCCGCCATCTCCTCATCAGATACCAGCACGTTCAGCTTATGGTTGTCAATATCAATGGAGATAATATCCCCTTCCTCCACCAGGGCAATGGGGCCGCCCACTGCTGCCTCCGGTGAGGCATGGCCGATGGAAGCGCCTCTGGAAGCGCCGGAGAAACGTCCGTCTGTAATCAGGGCCACCGTGGCCCCCAGTCCCATACCGGCAATGGCAGAAGTAGGATTGAGCATCTCTCTCATGCCCGGGCCTCCCTTAGGTCCTTCGTAACGGATGACCACCACATCTCCGGCCACAATCCTGCCGCCCTTGATGGCATCAATGGCATCCTCCTCGCAGTCAAATACCCTGGCCGGTCCCTCATGCTTTAACATTTCAGGCGCAACAGCGGAGCGTTTCACCACTGCGGAGTCGGGGGCCAGATTGCCCTTTAATATGGCAATGCCGCCGGTCTGGCTGTATGGGTTCTCCACCGGACGGATAACCTCCGGGTTCTTGTTGACACAATCCTTTATGTTTTCCCCCACGGTCCTGCCCGTGACAGTCATGCAGTCCAGATTCAAAAGTCCCTTCTTGCTGATTTCCTTCATTACCGCATAGATTCCCCCGGCCTCGTTCAAATCCTCTATGTAGGTGGGACCTGCCGGCGCCAGATGGCACAGGTTGGGAGTCCTTGCGCTGATTTCGTTGGCAATATCCACGTTCAGCTCCACGCCCGCCTCATGGGCAATGGCAGGAAGGTGAAGCATGCTGTTGGTGGAGCATCCCAGCGCCATATCCATAGTCAGGGCGTTCATGAATGCCTCTTTTGTCATGATATCCCTTGGGCGTATGTTCTTCTCGTACATCTCCATCACCTTCATGCCGGCATGTTTGGCCAGCTTGATGCGCTCGGAGTAAACAGCCGGGATCGTGCCGTTTCCCCTGAGTCCCATGCCCAGGACCTCAGTCAGGCAGTTCATGCTGTTAGCCGTATACATACCGGAACAGGAACCGCAGGTAGGACACGCCTTATTTTCAAACTCCTTCACATCCTCCTCGGACATATTGCCTGCCGCGTAAGCGCCCACTGCCTCAAACATACTGGAAAGGCTGGTTTTATGCCCCTTCACATGACCGGCCAGCATGGGACCGCCGCTGACAAACACCGTGGGCACATTAATCCTGGCCGCCGCCATCAGAAGTCCGGGAACATTCTTATCACAGTTGGGAACCATTACCAGCGCGTCGAACTGATGGGCCAGCGCCATACACTCCGTGGAATCCGCAATCAAATCCCTGGTCACCAGGGAATACTTCATGCCGATATGTCCCATGGCAATACCGTCGCAGACAGCAATGGCCGGGAACACCACCGGGGTGCCGCCGGCCATGGCAACGCCCAGCTTCACGGCATCCACAATCTTATCCAGGTTCATATGACCCGGAACTATCTCATTATAGGAACTAACAATACCCACCAGAGGCTTTCTCATCTCTTCCTCTGTCATACCAAGAGCATTAAACAGGGACCTGTGGGGCGCCTGCTGCATACCTGTCTTAACTGCATCACTTTTCATGTCGTATCCCCTTTCATCTAATCCGGACAGGAATCCGTCCGGTCTTCATCATCCAATCCGTTGCGCAATCAAATCACCCATTTTACAGGTGCCTACCCTGACGCATCCCTCCGACATAATGTCCCCGGTGCGGTATCCTTCGGTCAGAACAGCCTGTACAGCATTCTCGATGGCGTCCGCCTCCCGGTCCAAATCAAAGGAATAGCGCAGCAGCATGGCTGCTGAGAGAATGGTGGCAATGGGATTGGCCATATCCTTTCCCGCTATATCGGGAGCAGAGCCGTGGCTGGGCTCATAGAGGCCGAATTTGCTCTCATTCATGCTGGCCGAGGACAGCATTCCGATAGAGCCGGTAATCATGCTGGCTTCATCCGAAAGGATGTCCCCAAACATATTCTCCGTGAGAATCACGTCAAACTGACCGGGATTCATGACCAGCTGCATGGCACAATTGTCCACAAGCATGTGGGACAGCTCCACTTCCGGGTAATCCCCGGCAACTTCCTCTACCACCTTCCTCCACAGTCTGGAGGAATCAAGGACATTGGCCTTATCCACGCTGGTTACTTTCTTCCTGCGCTTCATGGCAATGTCAAAGGCCTTAACGGCAATCCTTCTGATTTCCTTTTCATTATATGTAAGTGTGTCCACGGCTGTCATGACGCCGTCCACTTCCCTTGTATACCTGTCCCCAAAATAAAGACCGCCGGTAAGCTCCCTCATAATCACCATATCAAAGCCGTCCCCGATGATCTCCTTTTTCAGAGGGCATGCCTCAGCCAATTCCTTATAAAGATAAGCCGGCCTGATGTTAGCAAAGAGCCCCAGTCCCTTGCGGATAGCCAAAAGTCCCGCTTCCGGCCTGAGATTGGGAGCCACATCATACCACCGTGAGTTTCCCACATCTCCGCCCACGGCCCCCAGAAGCACCGCATCGCTCTTTCCGGCTGTCTCCAGGGCTTCCTCTGTAAGCGGAACCCCATAGGCGTCAATGGAGCATCCCCCCATCAGAATCTCGGTATAATTAAACGAATGGCCGTACACCCTTCCCACCTGGTCCAGCACCTTCCTGGCCTCTCTCACAATCTCCGGTCCAATCCCATCACCTGGAATCACAGTCATATTATAATCCATAATGCACATCTCCCCTATCTTCTATTCTTTATAGTTATATCTATCCACAATAATACGATTTCTTTCAATCATATATCATTTGAAAAGGTATTTCAACCTTTCCGGCAGAATTTCGCCATAGTGAAATATACAAGTTTGGAATTATTATCATGACTGAAAGTTATGCCTCTCTTACCAGACAATACTGTCTCAACGCAAAATGCTTTTCCATCACGCCAAAAACCTTAAATCCAAAATGCTCATACAGGGGCACATTATCCGGATTATGGGTTTCCAGCGATATCATGAGCTTGTGCTGGTCAGCATAACGGATGACCTCTCCCAACAGCAGGGCCGCCAGGCCGTGGTGCTGCATCTCCGGCCGGACGGCCAGGTAGATAATGTGTATCCGTTCTGTCTGGTGAAGCTGGGCCGTCCATCTGGAGTTGAGGTAATCCTTGCCCAGCATGAACTTCCACAAGGTCTTAAGGCTGGGATCCTCCTTAATCAGGAACTCATCGGTCCTGAGAGAAGCCCATGCCTCTGCCAGATAATAGGTCAGCGGGTTATATGGCTCGGTTTCGTCGGAAACAACCAGCAGGGAATTCATCTCCGGGCTGTCTGAGTATATCTCGCAGGTCTCATAGAATTCTGTCAGGTCACAGGCAAACAGCTCCGGCAAGAGCCTTTTCCTTATCTCCTCATCCGGGATCAGTTTGCAGTATAATGGGTCGTGTTCAAAACACCCGGTCAGCAGTTTCTCCAATCTGGGCAGGTCCTCCTCCTTGACCCGGTATAATTGTCGGCTTTCCATCTCTCATTTATTCCTCCTGTATCTTACTCTCATCTGTATCTGAATCCTTTTTTATGTTCAAAGCCCATTGCCCGGCCTTACGGATTGCCTCCAGAAGTTTGCCGGCGGATGCCATCATGTACCGGATATCATCCTCATAGCAGCAAAGCTGGTTTTCCCTCGCCTTGACAAGGACCTCATATTCTTCCTGGGTATCCGGGTTTTCTTCTACCGTCTTGGCTTTCAGGCTCTCAACCAGTCCAAACAGGTTCTGGTGATGGACAATCCTTCCAGCCCCCCATTTAAGCCGGCCGGCAGGCTGGTTCAGGACGTATTCCGTAAAATAGGTATAGACCTCCTCCTCAAACAAAAACGCGTAGCGGTTGTTGTCTATGGTATAGACCGCCTCCAGAGCCCCGGTCAGGTCATGATTTTCAAGACAGGCAATGGCCCTGTCCATGGCCCTTACATTTTCCTGGACCGCCTGCTGGGGAAAGAGCACATCGTCGTGCCAGCTCAGCCTGACAAAATAATCCTGTTCCTTTTTAAAGATTCGCAGAAGTTCCCGGTTAAACGGCCGGCACCCCGCCGCCAGTTTAACGGCTTTCTCTTCCTCGCCGCGGTCCAGAAACCGTCCGTATATTCTGTTTATCTCCCTTATTTTTTCATAGAGGGCTTCTCCTGCTTCGATTCCCTTGTCCAGAACCACACGCAGCCCCGGCAGGTCGGCTCCCGCCCCACGGCAGACGCTGCTGTCAATACTGGCCGCTGCTCCCTCAAACAGTCTTGCAAAATTCATGGGCACTGCGGCTGTCCTGTCAAAAGCCAGGACAAGGCCGGCGTACATCTCATGGTGGAAGCGGTACACAGGTTCCTGGTAAAAATTTTCATTGTCATACTGGGAATGGTAATGGGTCTCCATGAATTCCCCTGCGCTGAAATCATTGACCATGGACGGAATTCCTCCGATGGCCATGGAAAAATCATCCGACCAAGTCTGTATGGGGCTCAGCACTTCCACTCCCTCCGGATATGGCTGGCAGGTAAAAAAACCGGCTGGCAATCCGGTTATAAATTCCTCCAGGAAATCCGCGTACTCATACACGCACCGCACAGCATCCTTCCTGCCATGGGCATGGGCAGGCAGTTCAAAGTTCAGGTCCGCAATCACCTTTCCCGCCCAGTCAGGCCTGGCCGTAAACACCTGCTCATATGCGCCGGCGGACCAGTCGTATTTGGAATTCACCACGCCCCACTCCTCCGCAGCCATGGCGCAGAACACAAGTGTCTTTCTGGGCTTATATCCTGACCGAAGCACGGCTCTGGCTATGCCCAGCATCATGGCCACCGCGGCATTGTCGTCCTGGAATCCGCTGAAATAGGAGTCGTAATGGGCCGACAGCAGAATCATTCCTTCTTCTGTACCGGGTATGGTTCCTATGATATTATACGTCTCCTGATCCTTAAGCACCGTGGATGAGGCGTCCAGACGCACCCGCACCTGATTTTCCTCCCCCATGGCAGCCTTCAGCACACCAGCGTCAGCCCGGGACATGGAAAAGGCTGGGGCGTCAGCGGGCCCTGCTATGTCCTGGGCGTTAAGGGCCGTGTCGCTTATCTCCCCATACCCCTGCTCCTGGACAGCAATCAGGGCAGCCGCCCCTTTGAGCCGGGCCTGGTATACGGGAAAATTGATCCACCACTCATCTCTCTGGTTGATATCAATGAGAACCAGCTTTCCGGCCACATCCGCCTGGCTGTAATCTGCCGCCGTCCCCTTTCCCAGGTATACCAGGCTGAATTCCCGGAATCCGCCGGTATGAAAGTCGGTCTGGTAAGCGCCCAATTGAAACTCGTGCTCCCTGCCCCGGCTGTCCGTAAAAAGCATGACCGCCTTCTCAAACTCCCAGCTGTCCACGGTTATTCTGTCCTTATGTACGTCCGCAAGCCCCAGGGACTCCATTTCCCGGACCAGCATCCCGCCTGTCTCAAGCTCCGCCCTTGACCCGGCAGTTCTGTATCCCAGCACCGGATTGGTACGGTACTGTTCCATTCGTTTGGCCAGGTCATAGGAATATCCTGTGTCTGTTTCCCCGCAGATTTTCTTTCTCCACTCTTCCTCATTCATGACACATCACCTCAAAAATAGCTGTAGGAGTACATTCCTATACTCCTACAGCAGACTATCTTCCATGTTCAGTTGTGTTACTGGTTTATCTTTGCGCCGTCTTCCCCTACCCAGAAGGAATCCGGCGTCAGACAGTTGGTCAGCATCTCGCCATTGTCGGAGCAGTAGTATTCTTTACCGTCCCACTGTATCCATCCGGTCACCATATATCCCTGTGCGTCAAAGAAATACCACTTACCGCCTATCTGCTGCCAGCTGTTGGCCGGATAGCTGCCGTCCGCATTGCGGTACCACCATCTGCCGTTCTCCGGGGTCTGTGCCCATTCTCCGTTTCCTCCCGTGGGGTTCTCCCTAAACCGGGCCGCCTTTTCCTCCGGTATGTAGGTGCTGGGAGATTCCGCCCAGTCTCCTTTTTCCTTGGCGTCGAATTTGCTTACGGGCCTCACTCTGACCGTGTAGGCCGTATCGCCCTTCTGCAGGCGCTCGCGGCAGTTGCATGTATTGGTGCCCACTGTCATGACAGCGCCCACTGCCTTGTCGTCCCTGTACACACGCACCTCATAGCTGCCCGCTGCCGGTATGGCGTCCCAGGCGGCTATGCCGTCCTCTGTGAGGACCACATTGGTCAAAGCATGAAGGGAGGTGTTCAGGGCCTGGAGCTCCACTTCCATCAGCAGGGTGGTGCTGGAATCCTCCCGCTTGGAATTCTTGAACTCTGCTCCGCCTTTTATGGTCACCTTATCCTTTGGAAGGGACTGGAAATAATAATCATCGTTGGCTGTGAGGGTAATCTGGATTCTGGGTATGGTGTCCTCCCTCCATTCCACATCGTCATTCAGGATTTCATAGCCGTCCACAGAGTACTTGTTGCTGCTGGTCTCAATCTCTATGAGCTCGTCTCCGAAATCCGTATCCGGCTTTATCTCTGCTTTTATGGTCAGGTTTATGGACTTAATGGGTTTGCGGCTGGCGCCGTATGCAGGAAACACCATCAGGGCGGCCAGTACTCCTGCCGCAGCCATCATTAATCTCCGCTTCATGTGCAGCATATTATGGTTCCTCCTTTTCCGTTCCTTGTATAACCCTACTTTATCCAGTTTTGTCTGCTGTGTCAATATACATTTCCTTAAGATTCTCTGGCTGAAAATTCTCCGGCAGCCCCCCGTGAATTCCTGCCCTCTATTTTGCCTTTCAGGACCTGATACTGCCGCTGCATCTCATGGTATTTATCCAGGATGGGCTGGGAGCGCTGCCGCACAGCTCCCATGATGGTATCATAATTCTCCACGAACATGGATACAAAATGCTCGTTCGGCATTCGGAACACCAGACAGGGGACCCGGGCGCCATGTCCAATCAGCCTTGGGTCAAGGGCCCGATGGCCGTTGGCCATCCTTCTGATGAAAAAACAGGCCGTTTAATTCCCAGTTTCTTAGCGTGTCAATGGTGACGCCCAGAATACCGGCTGCCTCCTTTCCTGTATACACCGCCTGGCCCCAGCGAAAAACTCCAATGCCTTCAACTGGCTAAAGCCAGAATAAAAAACCAGCCTGTTCCGGCTGGTTTCATACCAATTTTTCTGACCCAGGCTCAGCGCCTTAAATCTCGCTGATATAATAATACACAATGCATATATAATCCTCGGGCTTCTGGAAATCCAGCTTCAGGGCCAGGCCTGCGTGGTTCTCCCTGAATTGGTCCCATAACACCTTCCGGGCGGCGTATGACTTATTGAGATCTCGCCATTTTCCGTCACGCCCGCTCACTGATGAATGCGGATGCTGCAATCTCCTTCACCGGCAGCTTATCCCCGCAGTGCTTGTGGATGAAGGCCAGCACTATTTTTATCTTCTGGCTTGACCGGCTGTTGTATTTGGAGCCTTTCTCCATGGTCTCCTCCATGATTTAAATTCACAAAGCCCCCAGAGCCGGCCGTAAAAGCAGTCCTTCCCTGAGGCGTGTCATATTCCGGGCCGCCCTGCTCCATGTAAAACAGCTCCGCTTCTTTGTGCCAATGCCAGGGAGTTGTCTTCCCGCGTACTTGTCCAACTCCACGGATTAATCAGGCGCTCCTGACAGATAGGAGGTCACCTGTGGTATTGTCTCCAGCTTTTTATGAAGGAGCTTTAAAAAAAGGGAGACGGGCTCCGTCTGCTTGCACGTTTTTTTCAGATAATATATAATCCGGTCCGGCGGCGGCGAGGACAGGCAGTGAATCGAGACATGGCTGCCAACGATTTTATCCGCCACGGACGCAGGGACAATAGCCCAGGTATCTTTCCAGAGCAGGGCATGTTCCAGCAAATCCATCTGATCCAGCGATACTTCGAATTCCGGTCTGGAGCGGAACCAGTAATCATGCCATGCATCGTACTCAGGGTTCCACGGAAGCAGGATTTCCTGACTGGGTTTCAGCATAGCAGGAGAAACCGAATCAGGATAATTGCAACTGTTGTTTGCGACGAAAACCATTGGCTCAAAAAAGGCGGGAATCGTCTCCACATTCTTATAATACATATGGTCCGAAATAAAAGCGATGTCAATCAGCCCACTGTCTATATACTGATAGGCTTCATAGGAATGGTAGTTATGAAAACAGATGCTCACTTGAGGATACTGCTGTGAGAATTGTTCAAAAACATCCGGCAGAATATAACTGCTCACGCTTCCCACAGAGGACAGATTTAGGATTCTGGGGCTGTTAAGCCGTTTGATTTCCTGGGCTTCCTGCCATACGCCAAGCCATTTGCGGGCGACAGCAATGAATGCTTCTCCCTGCTTTGTCAGGACAATATTACGCTTTCCCCTGTTTCGTTCAAATAACGGATATCCAAGTTCTGCTTCTAAGACTTTGATTCTCCGGCTGAGTGCCGGCTGGGTCACATACAAATTCTGCGCGGCACAGGATATGGAGCCGGCCTTCAGTATCTCAAAAAACGCTTCAATTTCCAGATGAGTCATGGTTCTTTCCCTCTTAATATAAAGTTTGATTTATATATTATCGCATAATATGGCATTTTACAACTATTTTTCTTTGCGGTAAACTGTTATGCGGAGGTAACAACGATGAATCTGACTGATGACTTAACAAACGGCATTATCTGGAAACAGTTGACTGCCCTGGCCCTGCCTTTGATATGGGGAAATATCCTGCAGCAGATGTATAACACCATTGATTCCTTTGTAGTGGGGCATTATATCGGAGAAACCGCCTTTGCAGCCGCGGGCGTTGCAGGCAGTGTCATGAACTTGTCTCTTTTTGTCATAAGCGGGTGCTGTAACGGGATTGCGATTATCATAGCGGAATTGTATGGACAAAAGAACTGGGATTTATTAAGGAAAGAAAGCTTTCTATCGCTTGCATTCGGGGGCGGCTTTACGATCATGCTGAGTATGTGCGGGATGCTGACCTTGCAGCCTTTACTCAGAGGCATACAGACACCGGCAGAGGTTGCGGGGTTTGTACAGGAGTATCTGAAGATTATCTATTTGGGGCTGCCTGCGGTATTTCTTTATAACTGGTGTGCGGCCGTACTGCGCGGGGCAGGCGATACGAGAGCGTCCCTTTGGATTCTCTTGCTTGCTATGGGGTTAAACACCATTCTTGACTTCCTCTTTGTCCTTTCCTTTGGCTTGGGGATGGCCGGCACTGCGTATGCTACCGTGGTTTCTCAGTTGTTCGCTGCTTTTATATGCCTGGGATATATGAAAAAACAGACTCCGAAACTGCTGTTTCATGCGAGAGATGCCTCTTTCCATTTTCCATTGTTTACGAGAACAATCATGTTGGGAACGATCTCTGCGCTCCACCAGTCAAGCCTCTATATCGGGAAACTGCTGGTACAGGGAACCGTAAATACCGGCGGAACCGGAATGATATCCGCCTACACCGCCACGGCGCGGATCGAAGGGTTTGCCAATTCCTTCGGAGACAGCGGCTGTACGGCAATTTCAATCTTCACGGCACAAAACCGCGGAGCCTACAAAAGAGTAAGGATAAGGCAGGGATTTTTGTGTGGATTACGGATGATGGCGGGCCTGGGGCTGGTATTGTCCATAACTATGTTTTTGACATCAGGACCTGCTGTGATCTTGTTGATGGGGGCGGCATCTGGTCCGGTTTTAAACCATGCCAGGTCTTATATGAACGTAATATCCGTCTTTTATGTCCTCTGCTTCCTTGGTAATTCCTTTGTGGGCTTTTATCGCGGGCTTGGCATGGTACAGGTTCCGGTCCTTGGTACCATCCTGCATATTTCGATCCGCGTAATTCTGTCCTATGCATTGATCAGGCATTGGGGGCTGGCGGCGGTTGCTTTTGCTACCGGAGCCGGATGGGCAGCGGTGGTGCTGTTCCAGTGGATACTGTACCGGAGAGTTACCACCGAGCCGGAAGCTTGACAATCCGCTGCACCGTATCCGCTTCATCCAGCCAGACTAGCAGCTTGTTAGATTCTGAGATGATGAGGAAAGAGGAGAGTTCATTCATACCGTAGGATATGCCGGGACAGTCTTTGGGAACCTGGTAAACGGTACCTGATGAAGAGACCAGACGCCAGCTTTCATCTTCCTGCCGCTCAAAGGCATCTGTGAGGATATAATCCGGAGCGCGGTAGCTATCTGATAGCTGACGCATCCCGGCTCTTTATAAAGAAACTCTAACATCCACTTGACTTAATTAACTTTCGAACTTCACGAATTCTTCGAATAACAGCAGTTTCACTTTGTTCATAATGTCTTTGAAGTGTACGAATAAATACTATTTCATCCATTTTGGGAACACTATGATCATATTTATAAAGCTCACGCACAATTTGCTCAAATGGCATAATATAAGCTGCTGTCATATAATTAGTTCTCTGCTCTTCGTGACTGTTGGTTTTTCCTTTCTTTTTTCTGAAAAAACACTCATCCACTTTGTTGCCATACCCAACATCAAATATATAATGAATAATCTCATGAATATACGCAAATTTATGTTTTTTTAGTTCTTTTCTTAGCCTAATTAGACCATAATAATTGCTGTCATCAATTGGAATGAGTTCTGCCTCGTTATCATCAGCCATATTTGTAACATATTCAACTTTTAGCCCTAATTTCCCGGACAAATCGTCATCATCAGCACTTAATTTTAACAAATATAACTTACTATTTCTTAGAGTATTTTCCATCTCTTCCATTTCTGCAACAGTAAAGTCTTTTTTTATCCAAAGCATAAATTCACCCCTATTCAATATGTTTAGACTAGCCATGGGCTAATCAAAACCGCCCTTTTTACTCGATTATATATTTCAAAAGTCAAAAAAAGACCACAAACAAACAGTAAAATAGGGGCAACATAAGGAAGTATCGTATTATTATTTCCAACGCTGAGGGCTGCAAAAAAAATTGCAAGGAAGTCAAATATCAGTCGAATAACAAGCTTTGCATTTTGGGGAGAGTGTCCATTATATCTTCCATATGTATCATACGCACCAGCCAACGAAATAGATATAAACGGAAATGTATAACTCCAAAACGTATAACCATCTGTAAATAGTACAAAAAAAATTGAAACAGCAGGAATAATTACCAAAGCAACAAAGCCCGCTAATGCATCTTTATAGTTTCTAAATATATTTGTTTCTTCTGCTAACCAATAGTTTCTAATTACCCGTTTCAGCATCTTCACTATCGCACAACCTTTAGTATAACTTTATTTTTATCTTTTATCCTTGAAACTACATCCCACATTGCATTTTACATATAAAAAATAAACCTGCACCAAAGACGCAGGTACCTTTCTACTTCAATAGGATTTACTTGTATGCCTATTATCTTCGGCACCCATATTACTATATTGGCATTATATCATGTACTCTGCAGTCTGTCAAATCTTTGGATACGAACGGGAGCTGGCCGCTGCCTATAAGCGGATCCAGCAGCTGGAAAACAGGGCGCTGCGGGCGGAGCGTCAGCGCGATGCTGCGCTGGATAAAGCAACGGAACAACGCTATCATCTATACGAAGCTGAAACGGCACTCGAAGAAGAAAAAGGAAAGAATCTGCGGTTAATGACCCAGATCAATAAGGATTTCGAAAATTCTTCCCTGCCGTTGGAAATTATAAAAGCTTATAAGAAGTTACAAGAAGTAAAAAAATGCCCCAAACCCGCATGAATACTGGATTCTTACGGTATTTAGGGCATTTGGTTTTCACTCCGAACAATTACTTCGCGTAATCCGTGACTCTTGATTCACGAATCACATTTACCTTAATCTGTCCCGGATATTCCAGCTCGTCCTCAATCCGTTTGGAAACATCTCTTGCCAGCAATATCATATCGTCATCGCTGATCTGTTCCGGAACTACCATGATACGAACCTCTCGGCCTGCCTGAATGGCAAAAGACTTGTCCACTCCCTTAAAGGAATTGGTTATATCTTCTAATTGTTTCAATCTGTTTGTATATGTCTCCAGAGTCTCACGCCTTGCACCGGGTCTTGCAGCAGATATGGTATCAGCTGCCTGCACAATGCAGGAAATGAGGCTGGTAGGTTCAACGTCGCCATGATGGGATTCCACCGCATTCAGCACTGTAGCAGATTCCTTATATTTCTTACACAGGTCTGCACCTAGCTGAACATGGGTGCCTTCCATGTCATGGTCAACGGATTTACCAATGTCATGTAATAAACCGGCACGTTTGGCTAAACGTACATCCACTCCAAGTTCTGACGCCAAAAGTCCTGACAGCTGGGACACCTCAATAGAATGCTTTAATGCATTCTGGCCATAGCTGGTCCTGAACTTCATCTTACCAAGTAACTTAACTAATTCCGGATGAATTCCGTGGATGCCAACTTCAAGACAGGCTGCCTCGCCCTCTTCCCTCATGTTGTTCTCCACTTCTTTCTGTGCCTTCTCTACCATCTCCTCGATTCTGGCCGGATGAATACGTCCGTCCACAATCAAACGCTCCAACGCAATTCTAGCAACTTCTCTACGTATTGGATCAAATCCGGACAATACTACTGCTTCCGGGGTATCGTCGATAATCAGTTCCACACCGGTAAGGGTCTCAAGGGTACGAATGTTGCGGCCCTCTCGTCCGATGATGCGGCCTTTCATCTCGTCGTTAGGAAGCTGTACAACAGAAACCGTTGTCTCAGCCACATGGTCTGCGGCGCACCGCTGAATGGCAGTCACCACTAAATCCCTGGCCTTCTTGTCAGCTTCTTCCTTTGCCTTGTTTTCAAGTTCCTTAATTAATTTAGCTGTGTCATGTTTTACATCTTCTTCAACAGATTTTAAAAGATATTCTTTTGCCTGTTCGGAGGTTAGACCGGATATTCGTTCCAGTTCCTGTATCCCCTGCTCATACTGGGATTCCACTTCTGCAGTACGCTTACTGAGAATGTTTTCCCTCCTGACCAGGTCCGCCTCCTTCTTTTCCAGGGCATCTGCCTTTTTTTCAACGTTTTCTTCCTTGCTTAATACACGTTTTTCATAACGTTGAAGTTCCGCTCTTCTTTCCTTGGTTTCCTTCTCTAACTCATTTTTCGTCTTTAAAGATTCTTCCTTGGCTTCCAGGAGAGCTTCTCGCTTCTTTGTCTCTGCGGTTTTTAATGCTTCATCTATTATTTCCCTTGATTTTTCTTCTGCACTTCCTACCTTGCTGTCATACTGCTTCCTCTCGTAATTGCGTGCAGCAAACCAAGTAATAATAGCCACAACTATCATAACGATAATCATCATAGGGACCATTATCTGTGACACAGGAGCACCTCCTTATTTAATTTTCATTGTACGAACTACAACATATTAATTTTATACTTTTTTCGGAATTATGTCAAGTATCTTCCCCTTATTTTCCCGCAGAGACAGACAATATAGACAAATTACAACAGGGCCTAATCCTGGTTTTCAGCGGTTTTAATCTCTCTCAATACCCTGTTTATCACTTCAAAGGAGTATCCCTTTCTCCCTAAAAAGGCCGCCAGACGGCCTTTTTCCTGGTAGGATACCTCCTGTTTTCCCTTAAGCCGCCTGGCCAGCGCCTGCCTGGCTGATTCCTCCTCGTCCACAGGCGACTGGTCCAGCGCTTCCTCTATGTAAGCCGAATCCACGCCCTTTTGCTGCATCTCATATACCATCTGGCGGCGGCTCTTTTTCCCTGCATAGGAGCGCACATAGCTCTGGGCATAGGCATTGTCATCCAGGAAATGGTATTCCTTCAGAAAATCTACAGCATATTCCACTGCCTCTTTGGGGTATCCTGCCTTCTCAAGTTTTTCCTCCATCCACTTCTCGGTTTTTCCTGAATCCTTTAATAAATGGAGGGCATACTCCTTTGACCTTGGCCGCAGTATATCTCTGAGGATTTCCTCATATACCCCTTCTTCCAGCTCTCTGCCTTCCTCTATCCTGTACCGCTCCACCTCACCCCTGTATAATACAAAGGCAAAGCCTTCCTCCAGGAAGACTTTGCTCTTTCTCTTATCTACAGGGATGACGGCTGTGACCATCATACCAGTTCAGGGGCATCCGCAGCAGGTTCCCCTGTTTCAGTTTCCGCCTGTTTGGCGGCTGTCTTGAAGGCTTCGGCTGCCTCCATGGCTTCCTCTGCCCCGGGCAGTTCATACTTTGCCCTTACCTTGGCCTCCACCTCGGCGCAGATGGCCGGGTTATCAGACAGGTACTGCTTGGAATTCTCACGTCCCTGGCCAATCTTGGCGCCGTTATAAGCGAACCATGCGCCGCTCTTCTCAATGATGTTCTCCTTAACAGCCAGGTCCAGGATATCGCCTTCCTTGGAAATGCCCTTGCCAAACATGATATCAAACTCAGCTTCCTTAAAAGGAGGCGCAATCTTGTTCTTCACCACCTTTATCCTGACACGGTTTCCCGTGACCTCTCCGCCCTGCTTTAAGGTCTCTATCCTGCGGACATCAAGCCGCACGGATGCGTAGAACTTCAGAGCACGTCCGCCGGTGGTGGTCTCCGGGTTGCCAAACATGACACCAACCTTCTCACGCAGCTGGTTGATGAAGATGACAATACAGTTGGACTTGCTGATGACAGCTGTCAGCTTTCTCAGAGCCTGTGACATAAGCCTGGCCTGAAGGCCCACATGGGAATCTCCCATCTCGCCGTCAATTTCAGCCTTGGGAACAAGGGCTGCCACGGAGTCCACAATCACGATATCCACAGCGCCGGATCGCACCATGGTCTCGGTAATCTCCAGGGCCTGCTCGCCGTTATCCGGCTGGGAGATGTACAGATTATCTATATCCACTCCTATGTTCCTGGCATATACAGGATCCAGGGCATGCTCCGCATCAATGAAGCCTGCAATGCCTCCACGCTTCTGTACCTCTGCTACCATGTGCAGGGCGACCGTGGTCTTGCCGGAAGACTCGGGTCCATATACCTCTACGATCCTGCCCTTGGGAACTCCGCCCAATCCCAGTGCAATGTCCAGGCTGATGGAACCGGTGGGGACTGTCTCAATATTCATGTTGGCCCTGGAATCCCCCAGCTTCATGACGGATCCTTTTCCGTATGCCTTCTCAATCTGGGTCAGGGCAGCGTCTAACGCCTTTAACTTCTCGTCTTTATTCATATCGCGGTTAATTACATTACTCTTCTCTTCTCTGGCCATATTATCCTCCAATGACTTCCATGCGAACAAATGTTCTCTAATAGTTACAATAATAGTATAGTTCCCCAAAAATGTCAACCTCTATTTTCCCGTCTGTCATACAATGTGGATTCCGGGCGAACCGCCCCCTTACAGGTGCCTGTGCACGCACCCCTAACGCCTGCGCACAAAACGCAGTGCCAAAGCCATCACGGCAAGAAATGCCGTGGAAGTAGTATCAGAATATCATAGAATTACGCTGATTGCAAGGATTTCCACCGGGACTTCCCGGGCGCGGAGTGCCTGCCGGACGCCGGCTTACCGCCCTCCTGACAGCATATAATAAACATTGGGTACGAACCGTCTCATGATTCCGCCAATCAGGGCGCTGACAGCCGTCATGAGTGCGGGCATCAGGATGAATACAGACAGGGCAATGACCGCGCTCCCCGGGAAAGCAGCCGCGGCTGCCTTGTTGATAAGCCTTACCCAGGCAAAATGAATGGCATACAGGAAAAAGTTATGCTTCATCCACTCCCTGGCAGCCGGAAGGTCCGCTGCCTTCACAGCCAGGACAGCCCCGCAGACTCCCCACAGCCTCCAGCAGACGGTGCAAAGCGGGCGCTCCCACAGCAGGCCTCCGATGCGGCCCAGGTACAAAAGAAGGCCCATGGCCAGCAAAAGAATGGCGCCTGCCGCCATATTCTTCCCGGCACCGAAGCTTTCCTCTATTCCCCTTCCCCAGGTATCCCTGTGAAGGCTCACCCAGGCAGCGGCGCAGAAATAAAACAGAGCGTCCAGATTAAGAAGAGGCATGACCCAGTTCTTCCAAAGACCAAAAGCCACGATTCCCAGGGCAGCGGCGCCTGTGACATTTCCCCGCATCACCGTGTAAACCAGGGGCGCCAGGGCCACCAGTATAATCAGCTGGAACAGATACCAGAACACCGGATTATAGGAATAGAACACAAGTGCGTCAAAGAGCCGGGGCCCGTTAAAGGGTATGGGCGACTTTCCCACCACCCCGGACAGGCCGGGCAGGCGTGTGGCCGCCACATACCCCATATAGTAAAGGAAATTCCACAAAAGATAGGGAAGAACCAGGCTTCTTAACCTGGAACGCCACTTTGGAATAAGCTTCTCCCAGCAAAAACCGCGAAAAAACAGATAGGAGGACACCATGAAAAATCCCGGCACCGCTATCTGCCCCAGTCCGTCCCCCAGTATACGCTCTATCCCTGCCACCTTAAAGGCTGCCTCCGGGGTCCCCATAAACAGTTCCCCATTAAAGGAGTGCACCCACACCACCAGCAGGCTGAACAGGAATGTAAGCCAATAAATCTTGTCGCGGAACTGCTTTTCTTCCATATAATATTCCCCCCTGTCCCATAACAAATGCCAGATATCTAAAAAGGCCGCCTCCACGACCTGCCTCAAGCGCCGCAGCATACCCCGGCAGGCAGATATAGGAAAACGGCCTTCTGTCCTTTACATTGCGTTCCTGTTAACTGCGGTACTGAGCCAGCAGCCGGTTGATCCGTTTGGTAGGCGTCAGCAAATCGCTCAGGGATGCGTCATGATTAAGGTTGTCGATAATGAGGGCAATATACTTGCTCATATCCACATTAATGTAGTAGGGTCTCTCAAGAAGATCCGGAGTCTGATATACCAGGTTTGTGGTCAGTATCCGGTCAATGATTCCCTTATCATAATACTCGTCAAACTTTGTAAGTCCCCCCGTAAACAGACCAAAGGTAGCGCACACAAAAACCTTCCTGGCCTTCCTGCGCTTCAGCTCCTTGGCCACATCCATGACACTCTCACCAGAGGAAATCATGTCGTCGATGATGAGCACGTCCTTACCCTCCACGCTGGCTCCCAGGAACTCATGTGCCACGATGGGATTGCGGCCGCCCACGATTTTCGTGTAATCGCGGCGTTTATAGAACATACCCATGTCCAGCCCCAGCATATTGGCAAAATACACGGCTCTTCCCGTACCGCCCTCATCCGGGCTGATGACCATCATATGGCTGCTGTCAATCTGCAGGTCTGTCTCATTCTTTAAAAGATATTTTAAGAACTGGTAGATGGGCTGAACTGTCTCAAATCCCCGTAAGGGAATGGCATTCTGAACCCTGGGATCGTGGGCATCAAAGGTAATGATATTCTCCACTCCCATGTTCACCAGTTCCTTGAGCGCCAGGGCGCAGTCCAGGGATTCTCTCCCGGAACGCCTGTGCTGGCGGCTCTCATATAAGAAAGGCATGATTACATTAATCCTGTGGGCCTTGCCTGCCGCTGCCGCAATCACACGCTTCAAATCCTGGAAATGGTCGTCCGGTGACATATGATTAGTCATACCGAACAGGGAATAGGTCAGGCTGTAATTGCATACATCTACCATGATATACAAGTCGTCGCCCCTTATGGACTCTGTCACAAGTCCCTTGCCCTCTCCCGTGCCAAACCTGGGTGTTACGGCATTGATGATATAGGAATCTCTCTGATATCCGGAAAATGCTATGGTAGACTTGTGTTCGCTTTCCCTCTCCCGTCTCCAGTCCACCAGGTAGGCATCCACCTTATTGCCCAGTTCCGTACAGCTCTTTAACGGAATCAGTCCCAACGGACCCACGGGAATGGTTTCAATGATTTTCTCCTCATATAACATGGTTAACATCCTCCTGTTTTTTGCCGGAGGCCTCTCTGCCCGGACCGGCATATACTTTTATACCATCATTCTCCATGATTCGTCAAGGCCCTTGTGCCCCGGAAATGCCTTAATTATACGTTACTTTTTTAACAGTCTGATATCTCCTCCATATAATGGGATAATCCTGTATCCGCTCATGATCCTGGAGGTAACACGGTCCGTATAGGAATCCCTGAGCCGGGCCAGAGTCAGATTCGTGGATATGATGGTGGAACGGCTCATATTCATCCGCTCATTGATACAGTAGAACAGCTGGGAGGAAGTAAAGCTGTTGTTTAACTCCGTTCCCAGGTCATCAATGATGAGAAGGTCACAGTCCAGAATGAACCGGTACATGTCCTTCATGTCCTCCGCATTATCATAATCAAACTTATTCCTGGAAAATACATCAAAGAGATCGCTGGCTGTCAGATAAATGACTGAATGGAAATCATCCATCAGTTCCCTGGCAATACAGTTGGTGAGGAACGTCTTTCCAACGCCCGTGCTTCCTGTAAACAGGAGGTTATCGTGTTTCTTATCAAAATCCCGGACAAACGCCTTACACCCCGCCACTACCCGGCGCATGTAGGCCGCATTGGTAATACCCAGCTGGGGAAGTATCTCCGTATCATCGTAGTACTCATAACTCAGAGCCTTAAAATTCTCCCGTTCCAGCACATCCTCCAGATTGGACTGGGCATGAAGCAGCTTCATCTGGGCCTGAAGAAAACAATGGCACTTACGGCCGTCTACAAGCCCCGTATCCCTGCAGTCCGGACAGCGGTAATGTAGCTCCAGGTAATCGTCAGGATAACCGGCCGCCCTGATGATAAGGGCCTTCTGCTCCCGCAGATCCCTGAGGTCCTCCTTCAGCCTGTCCAGGACACCTTTATCCCCTTCCAGCAGCTTTTTGGCGCACGCCACGGAACGCTCTGCGATTTCCGCCTCCAACTGCTTTACCACCGGCAGCCTGGCATAAATCTCTTTGCGCCTTTCCTCCAGTTTGTGGTGGTTCTCGATCTGCTGCCTTCCATACTCCCTCATGATTGCGTCGTACTGGGAATTGCTCAGTGCCATGGTTCACTCTCCTTATGTGTATTAGGGCTGCTGCCCCACCCACTCCTTTACCTGCTTTAAAACCAGTGCGTCATAATCCGTATCCCTCTGTTTAAAATTATGGAACTGGTTGGATGAATTCTTTCTGGTCCCTGAGCCCTGCCTGGCGGACGAGACGCCGGAGTCATACTTCTGCAGCCTCTTCTCCCTGGCTTCACCGCTCTCCTCCCTGGCAGCCGTGCGCTTTGCGTCCAGGTCCTTTATATCAGTCAGGCCCCGGATGCCGGCTTTCTGCCAGTCTGACAAAATCTTGTCCGCATACTGGAAGCTGGGGTTATGGATGGCCGTAATGGTCCTGTTACACGCTTCCAATACCACTTCCCTGGAAAATCCATAGTCCCTGAACCACTTGTCCATCAGCTTCTGCTCCGGCGCGGCCGGTTTCCTGCTGTTGATGCCAAATGCCTTCATAACCGCAAAGGAATCACGGCTGTAGGAAGCGCTGTAATCCTTGGCCTCCAGCGCTGTCCTGATTCCCTTCTCATGCCAGCTCATGGCCACGGTCTCCATGTAACGCACCGATATATGGCCGTTCTGCACGCAGTATTCCACCAGATACTCTAAAAGCTCACTGCTCATGGATAACCCCTCATACAGATAGGCAAATACCTGGCAGTCCCTGGGGGTAAATACCTTGTTCATGTACTTCTGGGCAATATAGAGAAGCTGGGAAAACTCCTCGTCCTGAGCCAGACGGTTTACCTGCTCCGTGGAATACACCGGAATACAGCCGTCCTCCTGACCCGCGGTTTCCGTGCGCTCCCGGACTCCTGCCTGCTCCCGGATGCCTGTCAGCCCGCGGTCATCCGCCCGCCCGGCTGTCCCGTTTTTCCTCTGAAACGCATCAACCTCCAAATCGGGGACCGCTGCCTGCTCCCTGTCCTGCTCACGCGTAAAGGTACGGCCCCCGGACTCCGGACGGACCGGTTCACCCTGAACCCGCTGTTCCTGTTCAGAGGCAGCCAGCACGCCCGCCTTCTTCCAATAGGAGAGGGCTCTGCGCACATCTGATTCCGTATGGTTTAGGGCATCCGCAATCAACTCTATGGTGATATCCTCCCCCTGATGGCGGAGCACATAGAGGTACACCTTCACATATTCACCGTTGGCAGCAGCCATATATGTATCAATGAATTCATTGGCCACAGCCGTGACCGGAACACTCCATCTATCCTTCATATTTCCACCCATCCCTACCACTCCTTGCTTCATTCTATCATAACATATCCACTGCCAAAAGAAAATAGGCGCGGTTTTGCACACTCTTTGTTGTGGATAATGTGGATAATGTGGAAAAATGGTGGACATAACTGTCCCTGTTCTTCATAAAACTCCATTTTTACCGTATAAATCCAAGATTTTTTAAATCGTGCGACATTTTTTTATGTTAATCAAAAAATCCACATAGTTTCTTTACATAAAATGTTGAAAACTATGTGGATAATGTGGATAACTATTGTCCTAACAGCTTTTCCCCTACTTTTACAATGTCTCCGGCCCCCATAGTTATCAACAAATCGCCGTTCATACAATTTTCCAAAATAAATGTCTCAATCTCATCAAAGGACGGAATATAGTGGGCCTTCGTGCCCAGCTTCTCAATCCGGTCCGCCACGTCCCGGGAACTGACCCCCAGGGTATCTGTCTCCCGGGCTGCATAGATATCAGCCAGAATCACTTCATCCGCGGCGGACAGAGCCTCCGCAAACTGGTCCAGGAATGCCCTGGTCCTGGTATAAGTATGGGGCTGGAACACGCACCACAGCTTCCTGTGAGGATAATTCCGGGCCGCCGCCAGGGTTGCCCTTATCTCCTGTGGGTGATGGGCATAGTCGTCAATAACCGTAACACCTGCCACCTCTCCCTTTTTCTCAAACCGTCTGTCCGTGCCAGTGAATTTTCCCAGCCCCGACATAATGGCGTCAAATCCCACTCCCAGCTCCAGTGCGACGGCAATGGCTGCCAGGGAATTATATACATTGTGCTCTCCTGTGACGCCCAGAGTGATGCGGCTCACTGCCTCTCCCTGGATTACCAGGTCATAGGAGGGCCTGGCAAACCCGTCATATGTTATGTTCCTGGCCGTGTAGGTGCTGGAAAGGTCCTTTCCGAAGGTAACCACTCTGCAATTGAGGCCCTTGGTGATTTCCTCCACCTTCTCGATTCCGCTGTTTACCACCAGAAGTCCTTTGGCAGGAAGCTTGTCGGCAAACAGACGGAAGGAATGGCGTATGTCCTCAATATCCTTAAAGAAGTCCAGATGGTCCTCCTCAACATTCAGTATAACCTCCATGGTGGGATAAAAGGACAGGAAACTGTTGGTATATTCACATGCCTCTGTCACAAACAAATCAGGACCGCCCACACGGATGTTGCCTCCTATGTCCTTTAGAATACCTCCCACAGAGATAGTGGGATCCAAGTCCCCTGCCAGGAGAATATCCGTGAGCATGGATGTGGTGGTAGTCTTACCATGGGTTCCTGAAATGGCTATGGCTTCTTTGTAATTGCGCATCAGCTCCCCCAAAAGCTCTGCCCTGGAAAGCATGGGCAGCCCCTGATCCCTGGCTGCCCTGAACTCCGGATTATCTTCATGGATAGCTGCCGTATACACCACCACGCTGATTCCCGGCTCCCTCTCAATATTGGCCGCCCTCTGCCCGTAATATACCCGTGCTCCCTTCTTCTCAAGACGCTCCGTCAGGGCCGTCTCATGGGAATCGGAGCCGGATATGGAAAATCCCTCATCCAAAAGTATTTCTGCCAGGCCGCTCATGCTGATGCCTCCGATTCCGATAAAGTGTACATGTTCTGGTTTATTAAAATCTATCTGATACATAATCAATAATCCTTCCCTGTGCCTGTCATACATTTTCCTGCACAAAAATATCTCTTCCTTATTATATCAAAAAAAAATCGAAAAGCTATATAAAAAATGGAGAAATACCGGCTCTCCGGCATTCCTCCTTAACAGACCTGATATAGGATATGTGCTTTGGCCGCGGCTTGAGCCTGCTCACCCGCTTTCCAAAACGTTTTTGCGTATTAAATTAAGGAGAGGCGCCGAATCCCGGTCCTCTCCCAATTGTTTCATATTTCTTGTCTCCTTACAGCGACTATGCCGCCTGCTGCCTGAAAACCAGGTTCTTATACCGCTCAAGTATAATCAGCAGCGTATTGCCCAGCACGCCGATTGCGAGAATCTCTCCGATTCCAACTGTCACCATGGCCATAAGAATCATATCCTCAGAACCATAGGCATATCGTAACACCCATGGAATGATAATGGTGTTGGCCATAATTGGAGGAATGCACACGCACCACTTGTGCTTTCTCAGATACCATGAACCGGCTGCGCCAATAAGCGTGGCCAGGCTTCCGAATACCACGTCCAGGGGCATGGCCCCGCAGAGCAGGTTGGAAAGCAGGCAGCCCACAAATAGTCCGGGCACGGCTGCCGGCGTAAAGAACGGCAGTATGCAAAGCGCCTCCGCGATTCTGAACTGGACCGGGCCGAAGCTGATGGGTGCGAATACCATGGTAAGCGCCACATAGATGGCTGCAATCATGGCCCCCTGGGCCAGTCCGTACAGTTTCCTGTTGTTTTGTCTCATATTCTGTTGTCTCCTTTAGTTTTGTTTTAGGTGTGGAAGGTCTCGAACACACCAGTCGTTTGTTGCAGATTGTCCCGGAAATGCTGATAATGACAGGGAATCTGCGGCCTTATTGCAGGGGATAGTGTAGCATATTTTGGGCGGGAATGCAAGCCGTACCCACAATTTCCCCACAATCAAATATCCGCATAAAAAAAAGGCCAGTTCCCCGGCCCTTAAAACGCTTTTGCTATCGGCTCCATTTAATCATAATCTCCTTTCCTGGTATGTGGCCCCGGCAGAGGCTCTATGTAATTGCCGTTACGCCCCTCTGCCGGATACTTTGTTTTCTCAGCCCTATACGCTTACTTCACTGTGAATCTCATGGTCTGGGACTGGCCCATGTATTTCTGGTAGAGTTTCGGATGGTCGGCGGCAAATGCCCTTGCATTAAACTTATTGCTGATAACAGCCTTGAATCTAACCATCCAGTCACCCACCTCTGTTTCCTCCTGTCCCCTGGCCTGCAACTCCTTCTTGATGTCCTCCTGCAGGAGTTCCATCTGCTTTTCAATGGCTTTCTTTTGGGCCTCCAGGACCTTAAGGTCATTGACCTTCTTAAGTAATGTTCTCTCTGACATAGTGTGCTCTCCTTTCTTTACAGCCCCTACCAGTCTTGCGTGTATATTGCTTGTGGCTCACAGGTACGACTGGTAAGTTTGTGGGGGATTGTCTGCCCCGGCTGCTTTTGTTTTCTGTTCCTTGCTATGTATATAGTATATATCTATTAGCACAAATAGCTTATTGGCATGTTTTATATATTTGCGCAAATATATTTGTGAAATTTATATATTTACGCAAGTAGATAACAATGATACAATATGGATATAATGAAATAAGTGTCTTTGTCTTTTGTCGCCCACTAGGAGGAATATAAACACATGGCAGAGGAAAGCAAAATAAGCAAAGCCCAACAAAAAGCAGTAAATAAATATATAAGTAACAATTATGATAGAATTAACCTCACTGTACCAAAAGGGAAAAAAACTGACATATCAAAACACGCTGAAATACATGGTGAAAGCTTAAATGGTTTTATTAATAGAGCCATTACACAAACTATCGAATCTGACAATACCTCACAGGAAGGAGCGTAACCCTATGCCATTACCAAAAGAAGGAGTCTATACCATTGACGATATTTACAACTTGCCGAATGGAGAACGCGCAGAACTGATTGACGGTCAGATTTATTACATGGCACCACCGAACACTACCCACCAAAGAATATCTACCTTTCTACACGGAACCATTTTCAATTATATCAACAGTAAAAACGGCCCCTGTGAAGTATTCCATGCACCATTTGCCGTGTTCCTTCAGGCAGAGGATGAAAAGAATAATGCAAACTACCTGGAGCCGGATATATCCGTAATTTGCGACAAAGACAAATTGGATAATAAAGGCTGCCACGGTGCACCGGATTGGACGATTGAGATTGTTTCCTCTTCCAGCCGACAAATGGACTATTACAAAAAGCTGGCTCTTTATCAAGGGGCGGGGGTACGGGAATATTGGATTATAGACCCAGCCAGGGAGGTTGTTATGGTGTATGACTTGGCTAACGAAACACCACCCACCATTTACCGATTTACCGATTCTGTTAAAGTCAACATATATGAGGACTTTTCCATTGACTTTAGCCAATTTAGACTTTGATACCATCCACATTGCAGCAGAGCCGCCCTCGCCCTGCTGCTTTTTATCCCTCTGCCTTTCTGTTGACCCAATAAACCTCTGTCTCATGCTGTCGTGTTTCACGTCACCCTTAAGGGTGTTCCCTGTTTTGGGGTATACTGTGCTATCCATGCCGCACCGGGCAAAAGCAGCATTATCTTAGAGCCCCAGTGCGTCCCGTCCCCCATTCTATAGGATCCGGACAGTACAAAGCTGTTCAAGGGCCGCTAAAGGCCCTGTCCAGGTAATCGGCCCCACAGCCATTCCTGTAAGGGGCGGCTACGCTGCTGTCTGGATTAAGGCAAATCCCCAGGACTTCTCAGGAGATACTGAAACAGCGGAAATTCACATCCGCCTGGCAGATACGCCGGTGGAGAGGAAATGTGTGAAGATAGATGTGGTAAAATCTGATATAGTGATGGGATAAAATATCCCGTCAGGCTAAGATAGCTTAACAGATTAAGATATGTCAGGCCCGCATGAACACTGCTTTATATACCGTGTTCATGCGGGCCTGATTTTTTCTAATCTTCTGCCTAACTACCGCTGATTTTCTGCCGAATTCCTCTAATCTATCGTCCACTTCAGCAAATGCTTTTTCAGCAGCTCAAATATCTGCATTACGATTACCAGTATGATTACCATAAAAACAAAACCAACCCACGTATTGGCGAAAATGCCTAACTCCGCATACTTCTTCACGAAATATCCCATGCCCTGACCTGCCCCGTACATCTCAGCAAAAACCAGCATAACAAAGGAACTGCGCAGGGAATTGACAAATCCCGCCAGGATGGATGGGCTTGCCGCCGGAAGGATGACCTTTATCAGTCTCTTAAACCCCCGTAATTCCAGGGTGGCGGCCTTGTCCAGATATCGTTTGTCGATTGTCATGATACCTGTAATGGTGGCAAAAAGGGTTGCCCACATAATGTTATAGACAATCAGAAAAACGGACGCAGAAAACAGGCTTGGAGCCATGAGAAGTACAAAGGGGGACAAGAGAATGGATGGTATTACGCTAAAAGCGTAAATGACCGGATACAGGACTTCCCTTACCCTTGTATTCATCCCCATGATTGTTCCGAGGAACAGGGCAATAAGCAGCGAAACTGTCACTGACGGTATCAGCAGCTTAAAGGATGCCAGCATATTGCCTGCCATCATGCCGCGGCTTGAGATAAATGCCTGTTTAATCGCGTCTGCTGATGGGAACAGATATGGATTCACCAGTTTATTTTCCGTCACATAAACATACAGCAGCACCAGCCCTGAGAATATGCAGAATGTAATCCAATATTTTTTTATAAATGCTCCTGCCTTATTCATGTCCCTGTCTCCTTAACTGCTCCTCTTATTTGTCGTTCTCTTCAAAGAAGGTTTTCATATTCTGGTAGAACTCAGGCGCTTCCCCGCCGTATGCCTCTGCCGCTTCCCCAAGGGCTTCCTCATATAACTTCGTATTGATATGGTCATCAATATTAATCTCTTTTGCCTTTTCATCTAAGAATCCTGTTTTGTCAAGTATATCCCACGCCCGCTTTACAGAATTTTTAAGGGGGTCAACACTTACAAAATAGTGCTCGTCATCCAACATATAAGCAGCCACATATTCTTCCGTGGCCTTGATTTTTGCGGCATGTAATTTTACGGCCTCCTCTTTATTGCTCTCATAATAAGATTGTGCCCGTAACAATGCGCGGATAACGGCTTTTACTGTATTGGGATTATCCTTTACCCATTGGGTCTGGCCTTCCATCCTGCAGCAGGAATAATTCTCCATGATTTCACTCTGATAGCTTACGATGTCGATTTCCCCATTTTTCGCCATCTCCTGAACGGCCAGATTCTGTCCTGTACCCATAAGCGCATATTCTACATCCCCGCGGATTACGGCTGCCAGGGCGTCATTGTAATCGGAATAAATTTCCCAGTCCACGGCCTCAAGGGGATTATCATAGCCAAGGTCCATCACTGCGCCTGTAAACGCGAAGTAGCTTGGATTCACCGCCACCTTTTTGCCGATAAAGGATTCGATCCCGTTCCACTCAGCACCGGCTTTCGCCACAACCGGCATACAGCCCTCTACCATGTGGCCTCCAAAGATTGTCAGGTCCACTCCGGACGCAATCTGCTGCAGAGGGTTGCTTGTTCCTGCATTCGATACAACATCCACCTTGCCCGTAGCCAGCAGCGTCATTGCGTCGGCATTGGCATTGGCCTCAACGTACTCAATTGTGATTCCCTCGTCTTTCAGATATCCCTTTTCCTCTGCAATTGTCAGAAGCACATTACCGCTTGTTCCGCAGTTCCATTTTACCACGCTCTGCTCCGGCGCGTTTCCACCGGAAGCCTTTTCATCCGATGCCGCCTGTTCCGGTGTATTCTCCCCAGGTGTTTCTTTTGATGCGGCCTCACTTTCCGCGGCCTCCTTTGACACGCTTTGGCCTGCTGATGTCTCCTCTGTTTTTTTGCCGGCATTGTTCTCTGCCGTGCCGGCGCAGGCCGCCAGACTGACTGTCATAGCCGCTGCCAGAAGCACTGTAAAAATTCTCTTTTTCATGACTTTTTCCCTTTCTGTTACCGTATATTTATGGTTATAGGACCTGACAGCAGATCAGCTCCCTATCCATCTTCTATTCAATGTGGTCTGCCACATCCCTGTTAATCTGGCAAATCAATTTGGTGCGCATCCTGAGCATTTCCATGTTCTCAAACTGTGTCTCCCTGGTGGGGCGTCCGTCTTCCGGAATCGCGCACTCGTATATAATGCTGCTTGGCGATTGTCCCAGCACGATAATGCGATTGGCAAGGAGCATTGCCTCATCTACATCATGGGTCACAAAAAACACGGTTTTCTTTGGGTTGTCCTGTGCCCACAGCTTGAGCACCAGGTCCTGAAGTCTGGCCCGGGTCACCGCGTCCAGCGCTCCAAACGGCTCGTCCATCAGCAGGATGGGCGGGTCCATGCTGAATGCCTGGGCAATGGCACACCTCTGCTTCATGCCGCCGGACAATTCCTTTGGCAGCATCTTATAGACGGATTCCTCCAGCCCCACTTCCAGCAGCATGTTTATGGCAGTCTGCTTTAGCTCCTGCTTTGTCCTTCCTGGAAAACGCTGTTTTAATGCAAGCAGGATATTTTCACCCGCTGTCATCCACGGGAACAAACCGTAATCCTGGAATACAACGCCGCGCTCCAGACTGGCTCCTTCCACCTTTTTACCTCCGATTAACAATTCTCCGGACGTGGGTTTTAAAAGGCCGGCCAGCAGGCGCAAAAGTGTGCTTTTTCCGCATCCGGATTGTCCCAGAATACAGACAAATTCTCCCGCCTGCACCTCTATATTTATATCCTTTAAAATTAATTTCCCGTTGTCTTCATACGAAAAAGACAATTGATTTATTTTAATATTTTCCATATCCGCAAGCGTCACTCTATCCTTTATCAAACGTGTTTCAGGGCCCGGATTATATTCTGCGCCGCCAGTTCAATATTTTCCTTGCTGGTTGCAAGATTGACGCGGATAAATCCGTCATATCCGCCTTCACCAAACCAGCTTCCATAATCCACTGCCAAACCGCATTTGTCCTGGATAACGTGTTTCATGTCCTCCGGCTTTATGTATTTGCCCAAATCAATCCACATCAAATACGTTCCTTCCAGTTCGGAAATCCACACATCCGCAAGCGCCTCCAAAAGCGCGTTTCTCATATAGCGGTAATTGGCCTCTATGATATCCAGTACCTGCTCAAGCCAGTCCCTTCCCTTTTCATAGGCGCTTTGTACCGCAATATAACCAAACGCATTCCCGCCATTAATCCGCAGCCGTTTTAAATACTGGTCATACCTGTCCCGCAGTCCCTGATCCGGAATGACCAGAACGGAATTCTGGCAGGCTGCCAGGTTAAATGTCTTGGTCCCTGCCGTAAGTGTGACCAGCATATCATCGTATGTCCCTGTGGTGGCAGCTACAACATGCTCATGGCCTTTCATGATGATATCCTGATGAATTTCATCGGAGATAACATAGACATGATGCTTCTTACATATATCCAGCACCCTTTGTATCTCCCCGGACCTCCATACCCTTCCCACAGGATTATGAGGGGAGCACAGTATAAACAGCTTTACGTCATGTTCCATGATTTTCTCTTCAAAATCCTTATAGTCCATCACATATCCATTTTCCGTACGTACAAGGGGACTTTCCACAAGCTGTCTGTTATTATTAAGGATTGCGTCGCGGAATGGATAATACACAGGAGGCATAATAATAACTCCCTCCTGTTCCCTGGTCAGTATATGCATCAGCCAGTTGACGGCAGGAACAACTCCGGGAGCAAAACGCATCCACTCTCTTTTCACCTGATAATTGTGATATGTTTCCTCCCACCGGATAAATGCATCTGCGTATGCATGAGGCGTATTATAATATCCGAACACGCCGAAATCAGCGTATTCCTTTATAGCGTCCTTCACACATTCCGGAACCTCAAAATCCATATCAGCCACCCACAAAGGAAGCAGCTTCTCATTGCCGAATTTCTCCCCGCAGTTATCCCACTTCATGGAGTTTGTATTCTTTCTTTCCTTATAAATTATCTGATTCATTCTGATCCTCTTTTGCATTATCGAATTATTGTTTGCGATATACATTCAATTTAGTTTACTAATAAAAAAATGGTTTGTCCAATTGGATTTTTCTATGTAACGGTTCTTACCTGTAATGTCATTTAGCCCCGGTATATCCGGCGTATTCTCATGTATCTTACTGCTGTAATCCGGCTTGCTGTAAAAAAAGAACATGAAAAATGCCGGTACGTGAATCCATATCCACATACCGGCATCTCTTTGCTTTATTCGCTTTTTTTCTTTTTATTAATTATGTTCTCCGCAGCTGTGTCCGTGTCCATGGCAGTTATGCTCCCCGCCCTCATGGTGATGGCTGCACACGGTATTTGGATCATAAACCAGGCTGCCGCTTAACAGCGCCTCCACTGCCTGGTCTGCATCCCCGGATGCGCCTGGATACAGTTCAATTCCGGCCTGGGCCAGCGCTGTCCTGGCGCCGCCTCCGATTCCTCCGCAAATCAGCACCTCTACTCCCAGGTTTTTCAAAAACACAGCCAGGGCCTCATGGCCGCTTCCGCCGGTTCCCACTACCTGAGAGGACAGGATTTTCTTATCCTCTGTGTCATATACCTTGAACTCCTCTGTATGGCCAAAATGCTGGAATACCTGTCCGTTTTCATATGTTACAGCAATCTTCATTACAATCTCCTCCTGGTTTGTTATTACAGCGGCGTCTGCGGCATCCGAGTTTCCCGCAGTTCTTCCCGCAGCAGTTTCCTCCGTCCGGGCACAGCTGGTAGTTGCCTCCCCGGATTTCCAGCCTTTTCCCATTGACCAGACAGTCCGCCAGCTTTTTCCTGGCTGAATTATACACCGCCTGGACCGTGGTTCTGGCCACCCCCATCTGGTCCGCGCACTCTTCCTGGGTGCAGTCCAGCCAGTCAATGAGCCGTATGGTCTCATATTCCTCCAGCGTGAGCTCCACCGCGCTGTCCATCTCCTGGTTCAAAGGACCAAAGGTGTCTATGGTGGGCACGGAGCAGATTCTTCTGGCCTTGTACGGTCGCGCCATATGCCTTCTCCTTATCCGCTGTCTTACTTTGTTTTTGACTTATGTCAATAATTATAAGGCGGTTTATGACATATGTCAATATCCATTTTCCCTCCCGTCCTCATTTTACAGTCTCAATTTTGCAGTCCCGCTTCCCGGTCTCAACTGACCGTCCCAATATAACAGGGCCGTCCCCTGCCTCATACAATGTTTTGTGCATGCTGAAAGCCCTTGCGCGAGGAAATCGGCATTTCATCCTTACGGAATTGAAAATCATGGCACCGCCATGATTTTCACAGAGTGGCGACTTGGTCGGCACTCTGGCCGTCTTATGAATAAGACGGAAAAAAGACCTGTCCCATATTACCCGTCAGATGCCCCAGTCCCAGGCTGGTAACCATGGCCTGTTCGATTCCCGCCATCTGTCCGGAATCCAGATGTCCTATGTATTCCTTTAAACGGTCCCGGTCTATGGTGCGAATCTGCTCTGCCAGTACGGTGGAATCCTGCTTTAATCCGCTGCGCATCCTGCGGATACACACATGGGTGGGGATGGCCGCCTTGGTGGATCGGCTGGTGATGGCCGCCACGATTACGGTTGGGCTGTATTTGTTCCCCACATCATTCTGGATGACCAGAACCGGCCGGACTCCTCCCTGCTCAGACCCCACTACCGGCGACAGATCCGCATAATATAAATCCCCTCTCAAAATGGTCTGGTGTGCGTCATGGTTCATATTCTTGTTCTCTCTATACATATCATTACCTCGCTGTTTCATAAATGGTGTTTTCTAATGGAGAGTATCACCATCCCTGAGGTAATTAATCATATAAGGGACAACCTTTTTTATTATCCTGCAGAACGTATTTTTCACACATGCCTGACAGCTCACGTTTTCTCCACCCACAAGGCTTCTCATAAAAACAGCACATATGCTGTCATCAGTATGAGCCCTGCTCCCAGCATCATAAATCCATATCCCATGCTGGAATAAATCATGTGCAGAAGCCTTACATCCTGGGCCTGCCTGAAAAACCTGCTGGATTCCCCCGGTACCACCACCTGATTTTTTTCCGGTTTTTTCATGAACAGGGATAGAGGGACTTCGCATACCCCATTGACACATCTGGCCAGCATGGCTCCCAAAAAGGGCAGCACGGTAAGGACCAGAGGGCGGTACACCCGGTCCTCCAGGTTCAGCCATGCCGGCCATCTGTCCACATAGATCCTGGTCCCGTCCTCCCCTGTCTCCATAAGGTATCTGCGGATAAGCAGCACATACACCAGGATTCCCATGGAAATGCTGATACAGGCCCCTCTGAGGTTGGCCTCTGAAAAATACTCCACCTGATGCAGGACATGCGCCCCCCTAAAAAACGAACGGCTGATATCTGCCATCCAGTCCATAATCCGGCGGGGAGCCATCCCCATAAGCGGAAGGAAAAGAGCGGAACCGCCCAGGGCAAAACAGGCAGCCGTGCCCGCGTACTTCTTTCCCCTGTCATCCCCGTCCCGTCCCAGGGGAGCCTTTTCCAGAAAAATGGCCGCAAACAGCTTTATCATGTAGGCGGCCGTAAGACCGCCCGCCATAAGGAAGGCCCACTCCAGTACCTGAAAGGGCAGGACATTGGCGCCCTGTCTGCCCAGCATTTCCATATACTCTACAATACTCTCATGGAGCAGCGTCTTACTCACATACCCGTTCCAAAGTGGAATGCCGCATATGCCATATGCCCCCATGGCAAAAACCAGCATCAGGAAAGGCTTGTTCCTTCCATATCCCCGAATCTCATTCAGATCCAGCTTGTGCAGGTTCATATAAATACATCCCGCCGCCATGAACAGCACCAGCTTAATCATGGAATGATTCACCATATGCAGCACCGTTCCGCTCACAGCCAGTCCGTTTTCCTCACCCAGCAGACACTGCATGGAACACCCCGTAAGAATAAAGCCAATCTGGGACATGGAGGAGCATGCCAGGGTACGTTTTAAATCAATGGAAAAAACGGCCAGTATTGCTCCCAGCACCATGGTCACGGCTCCCGGCGCCAAAAGCACCATTCCCCAGACCCTGTCATGCCGGAACATGGTCACGGTAACCATCAGGATGCCGAACACTCCTGTCTTGGTCAGGATGCCTGACAGAAGCGCGCTGGCAGGCGCCGGCGCCACAGGATGGGCATTGGGAAGCCATACATGCAGCGGATACATTCCCGCCTTTGCCCCGAATCCGGCAAGCAGCAGCGCTCCTGCCAGATACAGGGGCCATGTTCCCCCTGTGGCCTTCCTGAACTGTTCCAGACTATCCATGGAAAGATTTCCTGTTCCTGCCGCAATCATGAATATGCCAAACAGCGCGCACAGTCCCCCTATGACCGCAATGGCCAGATATGTCCTGGCAGCCCTTCCCGCTGCCGCTGTCTCCTCCTGTATGACCATCACAAAGGAGGTAAGACCCATTATCTCAAAAAACAGGAACAGGGTAAACAGGCTGTCGGACAGAAATACGCCCATTGTTGCCCCGCAGGTTAAAAGGGAAAAGAAACAGTATCTCCCGCTATTGCCGTGGCAGGCAAAATATTCCATGGAAAACAGAGTGGTCATCATCCACATGAAGGCCGCGATGGTACTGTACAGCCACCTGAATCCGTCCGCCTTCAGCCATATGCCCATCTCGCAAAATCCGGCCCACGAAAAGGCCGCGAAACCGCTTCCGGGGTAAAGGCAGAGCATGCCCGTAGCTTCCATAACCATGGCGGCCGACGCAAAAATATCCCGGTTCCTCTCTCCCTTTTTTTCCGCAAAAAGGCTGATAAAGGCCGCCAGAAAAGGCCAGGCCACAGCCCACAGCAGCCATACATTTCCTTCCATTCCCGCTACCTCCTTCATTCTTCCTACAGGCATTCTTCCTACAGGCCTCCTGCCGCAATCCGGTTAAACACCTGAATCAGAGGACCTGACCACAGGCCCAGAACCATGCTCATGGCAGTAATGGCAATCAGAGGAAGCTTCATATTCCAGTTTGGGTCACATTGCGTATTCCAATGGGGATCCTCCCGCCCCTCTGCCGGGAACCAGGCGGCCCCTATAATGAGCACCATATAAAACAAGGTAAAAAAGGCGGATATAATCAAGGATACCACTCCCAGCATTCCCAGACCCCCTGCCTCTGCGGCAGCTGACCCCAGCATGAATTTGCTCACAAAACCCGCAAAGAGCGGAACCCCCACCAGCCCCAATCCGGCCAGGGTAAAACAAGTCATGGTGACCGGCATGGCCCTTCCGACGCCGCGAAGCTCATACACATACTCCCGTCCCCCCTTGTACAGAATAGCTCCCGCGCAGAAGAACAGGGTAATCTTCATCAGGGCGTGACATACCATGTGGGTCAGACCTGCGGCCAGACCCGCGGGAGTCATAAGCATGACCCCCATGAGGATATAAGACAGCTGGCTTACGGTGGAGTAGGCCAGTCTGCGTTTCAGATGCTGGGTGCAAAGGGCCCTGAGGGATCCATAGAGGATGGCAGCGCAGCAGACGCACAGGACCGCCGCCTGTACCTTTGTCCCTATAAGAAATTCTGCCCCAAAGCACCAGTACACCACCCGCATCAGGGCAAACACGCCTCCCTTCACCACCGCCACCGCGTGCAGAAGGGCAGATACCGGAGTGGGGGCTACCGATGCGGCGGGAAGCCAGCTGTGAAACGGAACCACTGCCGCCTTTACCCCAAAACCAAAGAAGGCCAGAATGAATGCGCCGTACAGATGACGCCGTTCCTCGTGGGACAGCCCCTGGGCGGTCACGCCGCCCCAGGTAAAGTCCAGGGTGGTTCCATATTCATGAAGGCTGATGATGCTGACAAACACCATGGCAGCCCCCGCCATGGAGAGAAGCAGGTATTTCTTGCCCGCATATATGGCCCTGGTATCCATGGCATGCATGACCAGAGGCAGGGTAGCCAGAGTCATGAGTTCATAGAAGAAGTACAGGGTAATCAGGCTGTGTGACAGTGCCACTCCCGCCACCACGCCATATGTAATGGAAAAATATCCGAAAAACTTATTTTCCTTTCCCTCGTGCTTCATATACTCAAAGGAATACAGTGTGGTCAGGGGCCAAAGGACTGCAATGAGACAGGCAAATACCCCGGACAGGCCGTCCAGTCCCAGTGATATGTTCATCCTGCCGCCAAAGCGGTACAGCACCAGCGGCTGTTTGGGGCCGTTCACCACCAGGGCCCCAATCACGGCCGAGGCAGCCAGAATTCCCCCCATTACCAGCATCTCCCTTTTCCTGCGCTCCTTTGGACGCAGTCCAAGCACAGCCGCACCAGTCATCACAGGAAGAAGCACAGGCGCCAGCAGATAATATGGATTCACACTCATCCCCCCTTTCACACCATAGCAGAGGCAATGCCCCTCAGTAATTCAAATACAGGCTTTCCCAGAGCGCCCAGCACCAGCAGGGAGATACCCAGCACTGCCAGGGGCACCTTTATAAACACAGATACAGCCGAGGCGCCCGCACAGGACCTGCCGGCCTCTGATTTTTCCGTTTTCTTCCAATCCTTTCCCGGAAAAAATCCCTCCACAATAACAGGAAACAGATACCCAGCCGTCAGCAGGGCGCTGACCATAAGAACCACAGGCCCCAGCCATGTAAAAAGGCCTGCCTCTGTCCTCATGGCGCCCACGGCCAGATGCCATTTTGCCAGAAAACCGCCTGCCGGCGGAATTCCCACCAGTGACAGGGATGCCAGGGCAAAGCATAGCATCACAGCCGGCATCCGCCTTCCCATCCCTCTCATCTCCTTTATCCTGACGCATCCCGTCTTACAAATCACGGCCCCCGCGCAGAGGAACAGGGCGTTCTTTGCCAGGGCATGGAACACCATTTGGAGCAGGGAGCCGTAAAGCCCTTCCATGGACAGCAGGAATATGCCGAACAGCACATAGGACACCTGACTGAAGGAGGAGCAGGCCAGACGCCTCTTCAGTTTCTTTTCCTTATAAGCCAGCATGGAACCGGTAAATATGGTCAGCACGGCCATGGACAAAAGGGCATGCTGCACCCACGTTCCGCGCAGGAATGTGGGACCAGCCATACCGTACACCACCCGGATGACCGCCACCACCCCCGCCTTTGTAATCAGACCCGATAACACAGCGCTGGCAGGCGCAGGCGCAACCGGATGCGCGATGGGCAGCCACGGATGAAGGGGCATAAGACCTGCCTTGCAGGAAAATCCGGCTGCCATACAGAAAACAGACAGCAGAATAATCTGAGGCCTGTCCTGCGCCGTTCCCACAGCCTCCACCAAAACCCCTCCCGCCTTAAAATCCGTTCCACAGGCATACCGGCGGAAGAAAAAGTAGCCTCCCAGGGCAATGGATGCGCCCAGCATGGAATAGGCCAGATATACCATTCCGGCGCGGAGCGCTTCCCTCTTCCCGGAATGAAACACCAGAGGAACGCTGAAAAATGTCATCATCTCAAAAAACAGGTACAGGGTAACAAAATTTCCTGCATAGGCAACTCCTGTCAGGGCTCCCAGGGACATAATAAGGCATCCGAAAAAGCGCGCTTCTTCCCTCTCATGTTCCATATATTCAAAAGCGAAGAAAACCACCAGCACCCATATAAGGGATGCCAGACCGGAAAACAGGGCCCCGATTCCGTCCAGCCGAAGGCACAGCTCCATGCCCGGACCGATGTTCCACAGGGGCAGCCGCATCCCCAGGCAGCTCAGTATGACGATCCATGAACAGATTGCCTCTGACAGAGACAGGACCGCAGCGACTGTCCGCATTTTGTTTTGGTCCGGATTCCATATCCACAGGGCCGCGCCGGAAATCACGGGAAACAGCACCGGCGCCAGCATCCACATTTCTCTCATGTCCTATGTTCTCTCCTTTTCATATAGTCCCCTGCTGCCAGAGTCACCCAAAATTGGCAAGCCCTGTCTCTATCATCCTGACCACAGGGCCGTAGTAGGTCCCAATCAGCACATTTCCGGCCATAAAACAGGCCATGGCTGCCGTAAAATGAAAGTCCCTTACAGGCTCTCCCGCCTCAGGCACAACCGCGTTCTCCAGTACTGCCGCCTCATAGTCCGCTTTCTCCGGCCCGCTCTCTGAAAACACAATGATGATGAGAGGTATGTAATACATGGCATTGAGGACTGTACTCACGGCCAGGGCCCCCAGAACCAGAACAGCCCGGTTCAAGTCATGGAACGAGGCCATTGCAAAGGAAATCTTAGAAATGAAACCCGAAAAAAAGGGAATCCCTATCATGGCCATGCTCCCTACCACCAGCCCTGCTCCGGCTGCCGGATTCCGCCTTGCGCTTCCCCTCAGGGCCGCTATCTCCTTCTGGCGGCCGCAGCAGTCCATGAGGCCGCCAGCAGCTGTAAACAGCATGGGTTTTGTCACGGCGTGGACAATCATGTGCAGCACTGCGGCCGCCAGCCCTGCCCTGGTTCCCATGCCGATTCCCATGAAGATATATCCAATCTGGGCAATGGATGAATAGGCAATGACCCGCTTGACCATATGCTGCTGCAGTGCCCTGGCCGAACCAAGGACCATGGCCAGGATTCCAAACACAAAAAGCAGATCATTTATTCGCAGCCGGATAATCAAATCCATTCCCAAAATCCGCATATAGACCTTGAGAAGCAGGATAATATATCCCTTCAGAACCAGCCCCGACAAAACAGAGCTGGATGCGGCTGTGGCATTGGCATGGGCTCCCGGCAGCCAGGAGCTGAAGGGATACAGGGCGCTTTTTACCGCCAGCCCGGAGGTCATCATCACCAGAGCCATCTTAAGGGGAAATAAATCCTTTCCGGAAGACGCCAAATCCCTGACCTTCCCGGCCATGGGCTCCATAAGCAGATGGCCTGTCTGGCAGTATAAAAGGGCAATGGAGATAAGGATAAGGCCGCTTCCCACCAGGCTCATGATAAGATAGCGTATGGCCGCCGCCACAGTCTCGCCGCTTTCCTTTGCGCACACAATGGCGCAGGCTGAAATGGTATTGATTTCTATGAACACATAAGCGGTAAAAAGGTCATTGGTGTAGATAAGGGCCAGAAGGGAACTGAACAGAAGGTTCATCATCACATAATACAGACCGGCCCGCTCCGAAGGTATGTCGTGTTCCAGAGACCGTTTATTGGCAGCCACCGTAAGGAACATTACAAGGGAAAAGACCAGGCTCATGAGGGCCTCCAGAGCGCCGGCCCTGACCTCATTGCCCCAGGGCGCCGGAAAATGGCCCATCATGAAGCAAAAACAGGTACCGTCCGACGTATATCCCAGAAGCAGGCCGGACATCACTGCCACGGCTCCCACCAAAACCATGTGGAGAACCCTGGCCCGGTTCCCGCCCCCCAGAAGGGGCGTCACGATTCCCCCTGCCATCATGATGAATATACTGAAAAATGGAATGTTCTCAACCAGCCTCACCGTCTGTCTCCTCCTGTCCTTCATACAGCATGCCGTCCAAATCCAAGGTCTTGTAATAGTGGTGGAATCTCTGAATCAGTGAAAAGAGAAAGGCTGACACACTGACAGACACCACGATACCCGTCAGCACCAGACCGCCGGGAAGGGGATTGATGAATCCTTCCACGGCTGTCCTTCCATCTGCAATCGGCGCCCTTCCACCGGCTATGTACCCCTTGGCCGCCAGGAACAGGTATACGGACATATCCATGAGGTTCAGCCCGATGGCCTTTTTAATCAGATTTTTCTGAAGCAGCAGCATGGTAAACCCAATGGAAAACAGAATCATGGCCGCTGTCTCGTAGTAATTGGTCACAAGAGCCTGCATCATCACACCTCCCCTTCCCGGAACAGGGAATAAAAGCAATACATGGTCCCTGCCACCACCAGCCCCACACAGATATTCAGAGGCAGTATCAGCCCCGCGCTCAAGATGTTCCCCGGCTTCCCCAAAGGTATGCCCGACTCCAGGTGGTTGGCTCCCATAAAAAAGGAATAGCCTTTTGAGAGGGCGTATACCATCAGCGCGCTGCTGCTCACCACGGTAAAGGTTTTAAAGCTGAAAAAACGGTGAATCCGCCGGTACCCAAATGCATTGGCATATAGAATCAGACCAGCCCCCATAACCGTCCCTCCTGAGAACCCGCCTCCGGGGGACAGATGACCGTTGAGCACCACATACAAGCCAAATATGAGAATGAAGGGAACCAGCAGCCTGGCCACCTGTTCCAGTATGATATCCCTTTCCTCATCCCTTTCGCATTCCCTTCTCCCTCCCTGGTCTGCCCTCCCGCCGGACCCGCTTCCGGATTTACGGCGCATGAGGGCTATGACGCTGACGGCTGACAGGAATAAGACCACAGACTCGCCAAAGGTATCAAAGGCCCGGTAATCCAATATGATGCCTGCAACCGTATTCACAGCCCCTGTCTCGGAAAGCCCGTCTTCCAGATAACGTCCCGCCACCTCATTGTTGGCGGGATTGTCCGCGGACCCAAAGGCCGGCAGATGGGATACCATCATGAGAAGAACCGCCATGCCCGCCAGACAGACTGCCTGTGCAACAGCCCGGTAGATACTGCCGAATACACGCAGGGCATGCTCCTCCGTGAATTCCGTAAACCGCCGGCCCATATTCCGTTTAACACTTTCCTTTTTGGCCTGCCCCGCAGCATGCGCACCTTCTGCCGCTCCATGGGCACCTTCCTCATCATCCCAGTCCTGTCCGTTCTCCACCCAGTCCACGAATACGCGCAGACCGCGCTTACCTATGTCCTCACTCACTGTCTTCCCCCCTTAACCCGTTGACCTTATACAGTGTAATGAAAAGAAGAATTCCCGTAACCCCTGCGCCCACGGCCGCCTCTGTGACAGCCAGGTCCGGGGACTGCAGAATCACCCATATGATGCTCATAATAAGGCTGTTGGCCATAAACAGAATGGCCGCCACCAGCAGGTTTCTGCAAAGGAATACGCTTAAGGAGCAGGCCATCAGAAACAGCAGCAGGATGATCTCAACCACCTTCATATTCAGACACCCCGCATTCCTTGCCAAGGTCCGGATTGCTCCCGGCCTCCGCCCTGGCCACCATATGCGAGGCAGCCGGGTTGCCAATCCAGATAAACAGAAGAATCAATCCGATTTTCGCCGATTCCATATTCCACCCGTTGGAGATCATAAGGCCCGCCAGTATGAGCATGCTTCCCAGGGTGTCACATTTGGCAGCCACATGAATCCGGTTCAGCGCATATTCAAACCGGAATATGCCAAAGGTTGCCACGCAGAGTACAAACACTCCCAGTATGATAAAAATTCCTCCTATCACCAGACCCATCACAGCAACGCCTCCTTTTCCTCATTTTCCTTTTCTGCCGTACCGCCCCCTCCCATTCCCTCTTCACGGCTCATCCGCAGGCCCAGAAGCTTTGTCAGCACCACAAAGGACAGGAAACTGATAAGGGCATATATAAGGCAGATATCCACCAGGTAGTCCTCATGGAATACTTTTATAAGCAGGGCAATCATGAGCACGGTCTTGGTCCCTATCATGTTGATGGCAATGAGCCTGTCGGAGAAGCGCGGTCCCAGCACGGCCCGCAGAAGGCAGAATACCATATTTATGCTGAGTATGACGACTGACAGAATCAGGACACCTGTAAACATCCCTTCCGCCGCTGCCCCCATCTTTGCCCCCATAGCCCTTCCTCCTTTACGTTATCTCCTCTATCCGCGCCAGCTGTCTTGCCACATGCCAGTCCTTGAGCCCTTCCGCCATCTCAGCGGTCAGTGCGTGGACCCACAACACATCATCCTTCACATCCACCGTGATGGTGCCCGGTGTCAGGGTGATGGCATTAGCCAGGGCCGCCCTGGCTCCGGCGCTCTTTAAGTCCGTCTTAACAGGCACCAGACAGGGCGTGATCTCCATGTGAGGAGACAGCACAATACGGATGATGGCCACATTTGCCTTCACCACCTCCCATACCACCATGGCCAGGAATACCAGGACATGCCCCAGCCGTTTCAGCAGAAGCAGGTCTTTGGACAGTCGGCAGTCCAGGGCCAGATACCCGAATCCGTATACCAGACCTGCCGCCGGGACTCCCAATGTCAGAATCTCAGCCGTGACTCTGCCGTTTAAAAGAATCCACAGAAGATACAGCAATACATACATTTTCTTTTCATCCCCCTTGGCTTCCCAAACCGCAAAGGACTGCCGCCTGTTATAGCAGCAGCCCATTCCTCTCATCCGGGAATACCGATCAGCGTTTTACAAAATATCCCTCTTTCATGATTACGTCCATGTTCTCAACAGCGATTGCACGGATATTCTCTAACGGGTTGCCGTTAATGACTAACAGGTCAGCACTCTTGCCCTCTGTCAGGGAGCCGGTCACATTATCAACCTTCAGCATCTCGGCGCCTGTCTTGGTAGCTGCCACAATGGTATCCATCTCGCTGATGCCTGCCTTTTCCACAAAGGAATACATTTCTCCGATGGCTGTTGTTCCGTATGGCGTAAGACTGGAGCAGAAGGAGTCGGAACCAATGGTAAGACCGATGCCTTTTGCCTTTGCCTTCCTTAAATTAGCGTATACGCGGTTCAGCTCTTTCTCCGCTACGGTATCGCCAGGATACTGGTCATGTACCTCCGGGATGTATGGCGGAGCATAAGTCTTAAACCACTCATTTAAGAACTGGATGGTAGGACAGAAATAGATACCCTTCTCCGCCATGATGTCCAGGCACTCGTCATTTAAGGTCTGGCCGTGGATAATGAGATGCACCCCTGCCCTGGCGGAATCCAGGGCGCCGCCGTAGCCCTCTGCATGGGACCAAACCGGGATTCCTACCATGCTGCACTCATCCACCACTGCCTGAATCTCTTCCAGTGTGTAATGCTGGTCTAGCTTCTGATCCCAGCGCCATATGCCGCCGCCTGTGGACCAGATTTTGATTGCATCGGGATTCTGGCGGAGTCTTCTTCTCACTGCCTTGCGCAGATCCCATGGTCCGTCCACACGCTCAGCCCATGGATGGGATTCGTCATTGTAGTAGCTGGGAAGCTTGTGGGAATCGCCGTGTCCGCAGGTACGGCAGAAGCCAAGTCCGGTTGCCACTACCCTGGGGCCCTTCATGACACCGGCCTCCACCATATTGCGGATTTGGATACCGGAACGGGAAATCTCTCCAACCGTTGTCAGGCCGTTCTCCAGACACTCGTGGGCCTGCTGTACCGCCACCACTGTCTTCTGAACCACATCCTCCAGCACCCAGTCGCTGTCATCGTCTGTCAGGTTTCCTGAAAAATGCAGATGGGAGTCAATAAGCCCCGGCATAATGGTCTTTCCTGCAATATCCACAACCTCGTAGTCAGGTCCGATTTCCCTGTCCGCACCGGCATATGTAATCTTGTCATCCTCTGTCAGAACCAGGCTGTTCGCCACTGGCTCCGCGCCGGTTCCGTCAATCAGTAAACCGCTTTTAAAAGCTACCTTCTTCATTGAAAAATCCTCCTTTATTTGATATATGTTGATGTATGATTTTATAACCGTTATTTTGCAGCGGCCGCCGCCTTATTATTTCCCTTTGCCCTGGTGACAGCGCTAAGGCCCAGTCCGATGACCAGCCAGGCAACCACGATGGCCCACTCTACCGGCTTAAGGGCTGCGGGGCTGAAAGGAACCACCATAAGCCCGATGATGATGGTACCTGCAAGACACGCCATGCAGATGCCTGCTTTTCCGCCGGGAACCTTGTATGGCCTTGGAAGGTCAGGCTCCGTATAGCGCATCTTAAGGCAGGCAAAGCTTACCATGGTGCAGGAGAAGATGAATGCCAGCGCAGACACATTGGTCAGGGATACCAGCATGTTCTTTCCCAGGAAAGGTCCCATAATGGTCAGGACTGCCAGTACCGTGTTGGCCATCTTGGGCGCCCCGCTTTTTTCATCCAGAACCGCGAAGCTGTCCGGAAGCTGTCCTTTACGTCCCATGGCCAGCATAATGCGGCTGGTAGCTCCGTAGAAGGAGTTCATGGGGCCCATAGGGCCTAATGTGGCGATTACCAGCATTGCCACATACAGAAACATGCTGATGCTCTTAAGGCAGGCCAGGGCCGGAACCGTGCTCTTTATAAAATCAGTCCACGGTATAATGGTGCCGAAGGAATAGATACAAATCATGTAGAAACCGCCTGCCGCCAGGAGCGCCATACTGATGACCCTGCCGAACTTATTCCAGTCCAGGCCCTCCGCCGCTTCCTCGGCCTGCTGCGGTATGGTATCAAACCCCGCGTAGAAGAACGGCGTCATTACCAGCACCGAGATAATGCCCGCAAACATGTTGTTCGCACTGGTCACCGTGGACGGTCCTTCCACCTGTGTAAAGGAGGGAAGGATGTTGGATGGTCCGCCTTTTACGAAGGAAATTGCCATTGCCAGAAGCATGCCCGCCAACAGAGCCTTTGTCAGGAATGCCTGCAGCTTTGCGGCCGCGCTGGCTCCCCGGAAGTTAAGGAGAACCACATAGACCGCGAATCCCAGCGCTATGACGGTGGGGAACAGGTACACGTCCGCCCCCATGATGGTATAGAGCTTGACCGCCCTGAGAATCGGGAACAGTCCCCCGAACATATCGGATACTAATGTAGAGATGGCGATTGCCTCCCAGGGACAGAGGATACCGTTTCCCAGAGCCAGGAACCATCCCGTTATGTATGAGACATACCGCCCGTAGGTCCTGTCCACATATTCAATGATTCCTCCGGAGATAGGGATGGCCGCTGTCAGCTCCCCGAACACGGCTCCAATGGGGAGCAGGAACACGGCTCCAATGGCAAATGCTATCATGGCCGCTATGGGTCCGCCTCCAATCACCATCCAGTCACCTACCAGAAGCACCCAGCCAGTACCGATGATGGCCCCGAATCCAATGGTGAAGAAATTCCATATGGACAGGGTCTTTTTCATTCCGCCTGCATCATTTCCACTTGGTCCAGACATAAGATCTGTTTCCCCCTTTTTCTTGTTTTTCATATTGTTTCTCAACTCATATCCTCATTTTACACAAGGAAAAAGATAACGCAATACTTTGTGCACAATCGATAATTTCAGTGTAATAATTGGTCAAAAATGTATTTTTCGTCCAAAAATCCTATTTACAATACCACTGAAAGAATTGTATAATCGTTATGCATTTAACTAATTTCAGGGGAGAATGGTCATGTTCAGAATTGTACTTTGCGATGACAGTCCCGCGGACCTGATGGTGCTGCGCGGACATCTGGAACAATTAAAAGAAAAACGGCCTGTGGATATCATATCCTATACAGACGGCCTGGACCTGCTTAAGGATTATAAACAAAAAGGGTTCTGCGACATCCTGGTGCTGGACATGCGCATGAAAACCATGGGCGGCATCGAGGTGGCAAAGCATATCCGCCGGCTGGACGACGAGGTTCCCATCCTCATTGTGACAGCCACCGTGGATTACGCGGTGGAGGGCTACAAGGTGGGCGCCTTCCGCTATATCGTAAAGCCGGTGGAGGGCAGTGACTTTCTGTCTGCCGTGGAGGAGCTGTTGGACAGGCAGCAGAAGAAACAGGCATCCATCTTCTCCTTCCCCAGCATGAGCGGCACCACCAAGCTTATGACCGACCATATCTATTATCTGGAATCGGATTTAAGGACCATCCGTGTGGTTGCAAAGGAAGGCACATTTACCTTTACAGGCACCATCAGTTCCCTGGAGGAGCAGCTCCGTACAGACGGCTTCATCCGTATTCACAAAAGCTTTCTTGTCAACGTAAGCCATATTTATAATATTTTCAAGGATTCCGTAACCATGGACAACAAGGAGGTGCTTCCCATGAGCAAGCACAAGCGCAAGGAAGTGAACCAGGAATTCTTAAGCTATATGGAGGCAAACCTATGATGAGCGTCATTCAGCATGCCTGGGTCAGCTTCGTGCTGTCCGTGGCCGAGACCCTGATTCTTTATTGGCTGTGCAGCAACTTCCTTCATCGGAACCCGCGCCCCGTATCCCAATACACGGTGGGCATCCTGATCTATTTTATATTCCAGTGGGTAACCTACTGGTTCAATGCGCCTCTGTTCAGCATGTGCGTCTTTTACTGTGCCTTCACAATGCTGGTAAGCTGCATTTTCTTCACGGATTCCCTCAGGACCAAGGTACTGGTTGCTTATCTGTTCGTTGTTCTCAACTATGCCTGCAAGCTGCTGTCCGCAGTGCTGGTGCGTTTTCTGCATAACGAACCCCTTCCCTCCGAACCCAACTTCCTGATTCAGAGCCCTTTGGCCCAGATGACGGCCTGCGTCCTTTTTTTCTTCTTTACCCTGCTATTCATCCTGTGCAGAAACATGAGGAAGAGCAACAAAGACAACCTTTACAATGCCATTTCCTTCCTGGTGCCCTCCGTGATTCTGTTCATCACCATCCAGATTTTCCACATGAGGAACAGCGTATCCCACTTTTACCTGGAGATATCGGGAATCCTTTTCTGCTCCTCCATGTTCCTGTTTTATCTGGTGGACGATTACGCCATCATCAACGAGGAGAGCCAGAAAAATATGATTGCGGACAAGCTCCTGACCATGCAGTCCTCCTACTATCAGAAGGTGGAGGACTCCCAGAGGGAAATCACCTCCCTGCGCCACGATTTAAAAAAACACCTCCATTCCCTGGTGGTGTTTTTAAAAGCAGGCCAGTATGTGGATGCCCTTACATATATTGAACAAATCTATGAATCTGCAAACGGCATGAAGGTGCCTCTCACCGGCGGAAACAGCATGGTAAACATCCTGGTAAACAATGCGCAGCAGCAGGCCGCTTCCTGCAGCGTTCCCCTGACAGCCAATATCATGGTGCCTCCCGAACTTCCGGTTGAAAACGTGGACCTGTGCATCATCCTGGGCAATCTTCTGGACAATGCCCTGGAGGCATGCTGCCGTATGGGTAAGGGTGCAGACCGGTTCATCCACACGGAAATCCGCTGCCAAAAGGCATTCCTCATCATCAGCATCTCCAATTCATACAACGGCCAGCTGCGCATGGAAGGCAACCGGTACGAAAGCATAAAGATTGGGGAACAGTACTGCGGCATAGGGCTCTCCAATGTTTCCACGGTCATCCATAAATATAACGGCGACATGAAAATCAGCCACAACAACGATGTATTCACGGTATCCGTCATGCTGCCGCTGGTGCGCAGGTGAGAACAGACACAGGGACGCGCCTTTCTTTGGGCCGGCTCATTCCTTCACTGCAGTTCCCTGCAAATCATCCTGTACGTATCCGCGTATATACTTCCCTTATTCCATATAAAGGCAAAGTCATGCTCCATCTGGAAGTCTCTCAGTTCCAGTTCCCTGAACATCCCTTCCTTGATCCCCGCCTCCACCGCAGTCCGGTACAGGAAGGTAATTCCCGCATCCTTTTCCAGCAGCTGGAGAATGACATGCATGCTGCCGATTTCCGTAATGTGGGCAAAATCAGACAGACGGATATTCTTGATATCCAGATTCTTCTCCAGGATATCTCTGGTTCCCGACCCAGGCTCCCGTATGAGCAGATGTTCCTCCAAAAGATCCCTTAACCGGACCGGCTCCCTGGCAAAGACATGGCCGGCGGCACATACAGGGATGAAGGGCTCTGTTCTGAAAACCATGGAATCAAAATCCACATCATCATAATATCCCTCAACCAGGGCAAACTGAATCTCCCCGGAAACCAGCTTGTGCACAAGCTCGTCCGTGTTGTTGATGACAACGCTGATACGGTCCTCCGGATGGCTGTGGATGTAGCGGGCCAGGGGTGCGGATATCACTGACTCTCCGATGGTCCTGGTGGTCCCGAACCGCAGGCTCAGTCCCCTTCCTCCCCCCTCTAACATCTGTTTTCGCAGAAATACCTCGTCATTCTTAAGGGTGATGGCTGCGTGGAGCAGCCGTTCTCCTGCCGGGGACAGGTGTATCCTCTTTCCCTCTGCCAGGAACAGTTTGACCTGATACATGTTCTCCAGATACCGTATATGCTGCGACACAGCGGGCTGCGTGATGTGCAGCGCCTCCGCGGCCCTTGTATAATTCATGTACTCACAGACAGCAAGAAATGTGTAAACCCTGAAATCAAGCACCTGATTTCCTCCTTTAATTCCGTCATCTATTTTGTTTCTGATTCTGCCACTGGTTCCGCTTTTTGTTCTGCCCTTGTTTTCTTTATCATAACACATTCTTATTAAAATATAAATATATATAATTTTACTTTATGCTTTCCATAAGTTACCATATAAACCGTGTGCTGCGTTTTACACCCGGCACTCTGTCTAATATCAAGCTATCGGGAATATGAGGAGGAAAAAGAAATGGCATCATTACAAAAGAAATGGAAAGGATTGGCATTCTGCCTGCTGCTGGCCGTCCCTTCCTGGTTCCTGGGGAAAATGTTCCCCATCATAGGCGGCGCTGTCATCGCCATCATTGCCGGCATGGTCATCGCCGTATTCATGAAAAATAAAGACGGCTTGGAGGACGGCATCAAGTTTACCTCAAAAAAAGTACTTCAGTGGGCGGTCATTCTTCTGGGATTCGGGATGAACTTAAATGTGGTACTGGAGACGGGAAAGCAGTCTCTGCCCATTATTGTATGCACCATCACCACCTCTCTGGTGATTGCCTTTGCGCTCCATAAGCTTATGCATATCCCATCCAACATCTCCACCCTGGTGGGAGTGGGCTCCTCCATCTGCGGCGGTTCCGCCATCGCAGCCACGGCGCCTGTAATCAACGCGGATGACGATGAGGTTGCCCAGGCCATATCCGTGATTTTCTTCTTTAACGTACTGGCAGCCATCCTGTTCCCCACCTTAGGCAAGGTTCTGGGATTTGACACTGCGTCCGGCAATGCCTTTGGCGTCTTTGCTGGAACAGCCATCAACGACACATCATCCGTCACCGCAGCCGCAGCCACCTGGGACAGCATGTGGAACCTGGGGGCGGCCACACTGGACAAAGCAGTCACGGTAAAGCTGACCAGGACCCTGGCCATTATTCCCATCACTCTCTGTCTGGCCTTCATCCGGACCAGGAAGGAGGAAAAGGAAGATCAGGCCAGCGGACAGTCCGTAAGCTTTAAGGATATCTTCCCGTTTTTCATTCTCTACTTCATCGGGGCCTCGGTCATCACCACCATTGCCATGGGAGCAGGGATTCCTGCCTCAGTCTTTGCGCCCATTAAGGAGTTGAGCAAGTTCTTCATTATCCTGGCCATGGCAGCTATCGGACTGAACACGGACCTGGTCAAGCTCATCCGCACCGGCGGCAAGCCCATGCTCATGGGCGCCTGCTGCTGGGTGGGAATCACCGCAGTGAGCCTGGGACTCCAGAGCGCGCTGGGAATCTGGTAATACATATCAATCTGAAGGGGCTTCCCTGCCTATGCCCTGGTCCGCCATGGCCAGCAGGCGAATCCGCATGTAATGGCATGAATTGGCAGAGATGATATCGTTGCGGTACCCCTTGTTGACCCCCACATAAAATATGGAATGAAAGTACATATCCTCCGCCGTGGTGCCGCAATAGTCAGCCAGGGCCTTCATGGCCTTTCTGGCGGATTCCACGTTGCCGTAGGAGAAATGTTCATGGACATAAAGATAATGGCCGTGACGATACACAAAAGCGCCATGGTGATTCTGGGCTTATCGCCGCCCAGCTCAACCACCTTACGAATCAGGGTGGCTGCTATACCGATGTCCGCCAGGACCTGGATGAAGGTTTTGCCTTCCATGGCCGATGTGGGCGAAAATGCGTTTCCCACCACTGCCAGGGCAGCGGGAATGAAGGGAATTAATCCTCGAACGCGTTCCGGATATATTACAGCACATTATTCTCCCTGCGCCCCTTTTCCAGGGCCCTCAATGTACTGTCGTGGAGCACTTCCTTCTTATACTGGTCCTGGGACAGATAGTAGGAATAGAGGATGTCCGTCAGGAGGAGAATGGGGAACTGAGGTGAAATCACATTTCCATGGTTCAAATGGAGCAGCGAGGGAAGAAGCACCACCTCATCGCAGAAGGCATCAAAGTCAGGCCTGTTCCTGGCTGTGAGCATCACGGTCCTGGCCCCCCGCTTGTGGGCTTCCTCCAGAAGGTATAACACCTCCTCCTTTTCACCGCTGATACTGACGCCAAAGACAAGGCAGTTCTCGTCCTGGAACACGCCGCGCATACGCATCATATCGCTGTGATCCATGGATGTGATGTCCATGCCGATCCGCATAAAGCGCAGCTCCATCTCCCTGGCAGCCAGGCCTGAGCTTCCTGTTCCGCAGACAAACACGCGGCCCGCCTTGGCCATATACCGGCACACCCGCTCAACCTGCTTTTCATTTACCAGGTTATACGTCTTATTCAGAAGCTCCTGGTAGGCATTGAGCACCGTTCTGGTGTTGCCTGTCATGGAATCCTGCTTAACCACAAAATTTTCCTCATACTGGTAAATAAATTCCCTGTATCCCCTGAATCCGCATTTCTTTGCAAACCGCGACAGGGATGCCTCCGACACAAACAGCTTTCCGGCCACTGACTTGGCTGAGAAATCCATCTGTTCCCTGTTATAGATAAAAAAATCCGCAATACTGCGCTCCACCGTTGTAAAATTCACATAGTTGGATTCTATGACGGGTATCACTGATTTCAGATATTCCATAATACCTCCTCCCGGTTAAGACCACGGGCCGCTTTAAACAAATGCCGGTCAGCTTTGGGCCTTTCCCTGTCTCTCCAGAAAATGATAGTAGGCCCCCCGCATCCCCGCGTCATTCTGGTGCTTCGCAAAGGCCAGCTCTGTCTTTTCATATATGCTGGATACCAGATACCGTGCAAGAGCCTTTTCCAGTCTGGGCCGCAGGTACTCCTCCTGAGCCATGATTCCTCCTCCCAGCACCACTATCTGGGGATTCAGCACATAGCATATATTGGAAATGCCTTTGCCCAGACAATCGCACATCTGGTCAATGGCTTCCCTGCATATGGGATCCCCTTCCCTGGCCAGCTGGAAGATGCGGTAGCCATTCCACGCATCCTCAGGCTCCCCCTTTGCAGCCGCCACCCGTTTTACCAGTATGCTGGCAGCTCCCAGGGTCTGGAAATCACTTCCGTCCATATGCATGTATCCCACCTCACAGGCGCTTCCGCTCCATCCGTGGTACACCCTGCCGCCGATGATGATACAGCCGCCGATACCGGTTCCAACCGTAAGGCACAGGGCTGACTGAGCGCCTGCCGCTGCCCCGGACACAGCCTCCGCCAGGCCGGCGCAGTTCACATCATTTTCCACCTCGCAGGGAAGTCCGAATTCCTCCTCCATGCCGGCCTTGATTTTTGTTCCCGCATACTCCGGAATCAGAGGGGCGGAATAGAATATCTCCCCCTTCTCCACATCCACCATGCCGGCAGTGGATACACAGATACCCTCCGCCTTCCAATACTTCAAGTAATCCGCCGCAATCCCCAGGACCTTTTTAAGCAGGGCGGGACCGCCCCTAAAGGCCTCGGTGGGCACCTTATCCTTTGCAAGAAATTTCCCATTTTCATCCAGCACACCGTGCTTGATTTCCGTTCCTCCGATATCAATGCAAATATACTGTTTCATCGTGACACCGCTCCTTTAAACCTTCTTTTCATCCTGTCCTGCCTCTTGTTTTGACATTTTCCTTCCGCTGACCTGCCGCAAAAGGCAAACCTGCCCGGGGCGCAAAACGGATGCTCCGTCCCGCGCTCCAGGGTCTTTGGTTTGCCTCTGTCTCCGGATTTATATGCTTTTAATGGTCAATCCGCACCTTAAATATGGCCTTCTTGATTTTCTCAGATTCATCAACGGCCACGGCTGTGCGGTGCCCGTCCTCCGGGTAGCAAATCAGGAAATCGCCTGCCCGGAGTACTACATGGCTGTTGGACCCGCCGTCCATGGGAAGGAAGTCGTCCTTCTCCACAAATTCCTTCTGCTCCATATTCTCAATAAAGTTTAAATCAATCTGCTCCTGGCCGTCAAGCATTAAATGCACATCCAGGTAATTCCTGTGGGCTTCCCAGAAACGGTTCTCCGGCCGGGTAGTCTCATACTCCACCACATTGACAAACAGTCTCTCGCCGTCAATGGGATGGCTGCCCTTTTCATAGGATACCAAATCGTGTTCCTTTGCATAGGCAAAGCATTCCTTTAAATCCTCAGGAAGAAAGGCATATGTTTTTTCCTGTGTGATGTTTCCAAATATCATGATTACCTCCTGTCAGCGAATCATTAATTGTGGTAAATCGTAGCGTCCTTTACCGGCTTGGATGTATCCCCATCCAGCTTTCTTGTAATCATGCTCACCGGAATTCCCACTACCAGGGAGATGGCGATGGAGATGATGGAATAGGACCAGATGGATACAGAGCCCGCGGGAGCCATGTACTTGATGCAGACCATGGTAACGGCTGCCACAAAGAATGCCACGTAAGCGCCCTTTGCATTTGCCACCTTTGTGAATGTACCCAGGGCAAATGTGCCGCCCAACACGCCTAACACCAGTCCCATGAAACCGTTGAACCACTCATATGCTGACTTGATTTCGCCGTTTGCCAGTACCATGGACACCAGGATGGCCACAACGCCCACTCCCAGGGATACGTACTGCGCGATTTTTGTCTGAAGGGCAAAGCTCATCTTCTTTCTGGAGAGACGCTCCTGGATATCCAGGGTCCAGCTGGTTGCTACTGAGTTAAGGCCGGTGGACAGAGTCGACTGGGATGCCGCATAGATGGCTGCCAGAAGCAGTCCTGTGATACCTACCGGGAGCTGATATGCAATATAGGAGGCGAAAATCTGGTCCTGCTGTGCTGCCGGCGGAAGTGCATTCTGGCTGTAAAATACATACAGGCCTGTACCGATGAGGTAAAATACGGTTGCGATGAAGATGGACAGCGCGCCGTTGGTCAGCATCATCTTGTTCAGTTTCTTCATGTCTGTGGTGGTGGTGAAACGCTGCACAATATCCTGGCTGGATACATAGGAGGAACAGGTGTTAAGACCGGCTCCCACAATCAGCAGGAATACGCTGTCCTTCAGTATATTGGGATTGAAAATCGGCTGATCAGATGCCAGGAACTTACCTCCGGCCATGGACTGGAAGATGGCTCCGAATCCGCCGTTGATACCGCCTGCCAGATAAAACAGGGCAAAGGTAACGCCTACCAGAAGAACGCTGCCCTGGATGAAGTCTGTCCAGAGAACGGATTTCAGTCCGCCTGTATAGGAATAAATGATGGCAATTACGCCCATGGCAATAATCAGTATGTTTACATTGATGCCCGTCAGGTTGGCCAGAACCATGGACGGAAGATACATGATGATGGACATGCGGCCCACCTGGTATATGATGAACATGACAGCGCCCAGGACACGCAGGCCTTTGCTTCCGAAACGGATTTCAAGATAGTGGTAGGCTGTGTCGATGTCCAGCTTGCTGTAGATTGGCAGGAAGAACTTAATGGTAATGGGGATGGCCACAATCATTCCTAACTGTGCGAACCACATAATCCATGTCCCTGCATAGGAATTTCCTGCCAGTGACAGGAAGGAAATAGGACTTAATAATGTTGCGAATATGGAAACGGAAGTAACCCACCACGGAATGGTGCCGTCTCCCTTAAAGAACTCTTTTCCCTTCATCTCCTTTTTGGAGAAGTAGAGTCCGGCAAATAATACAGCCGCAAGATAAACAACCAGGATAATCAAATCAATTGTAGTAAAACCCTGCATAAATCAATCTCCCTTCTTTGCTATACGGAAAACCCGGGAAACATCCTCCCTTTCCCAAACGCCCTGCGGTCCCGCGCCGGCCCTTTCTCCCTCCAGAAAGGACCGGGGACCATTCACTTTTACCTCCGGTACCGCACACCGCTTAGCAGTATGCCGCAACCGCTTCCTTCACCATGCGGGCCGCTTCCTGTGCAATGGCAAGGTCTGATTCAACCAGCTGCGGCAGCGGCTCCCTGACTCCGCCCAGGTCCAGGGACTCATTGATGCGCAGCATCTCTTTAATCATACCGTACATGTTGCCGTGTCCGGAGCACATCTTGTAGATAATGTCGTTGGCAGCGTACTGTACCCTCATGGCTTCTTCCATCTTTCCTGCCTTCACCAGTTCATCCATCTTGAGGAACAGTTCGGGCATCACGCCGTAGGTTCCGCCGATACCGGCCTCAGCGCCGATGACGCGGCCGCTGATAAACTGCTCGTCCGGACCATTGAAGATGATGTAGTCATCCCCGCCTGCCAGCTTGAACATCTGGATGTCCTGTACAGGCATGGAGGAATTCTTCACGCCGATGACCCTTGGATTCTTCCTCATCTCGGCAAACAGGCTCTGTGTCAGAGCCACGCCTGCCAGCTGCGGGATGTTATAGATAATAAAATCCGTGTTGGGAGCTGCCTGGCTCATGGCATTCCAGTAAGCGGCAATTGCATACTCAGGCAGATGGAAGTAGATGGGCGGAATGGATGCTATGGCGTCAACGCCAAGGCTCTCCGCATGTTTAGCCAGCTCTACGCTGTCCTTGGTATTATTGCAGCCCACATGTGCGATGACCGTCAGCCTGCCCTTGGCAGCCGCCATTACATTTTCCAGTGTAATCTTGCGGTCTTCCAGGCTCTGGTAGATGCACTCTCCTGAAGATCCGTTCACATAAACGCCCTTAACGCCTTTTCTGATGTGGTACTCAGTCAGAGCCCTTACCCTCTCCGGGCTCACATTTCCCTCCGCGTCGTAGCATGCGTAAAATGCAGGAATAACACCTTTGTACTTTTCTAAGTTTGCCATAATCTTACTTCTCCTTTCAATGACCTGTCCGGTCCCCTTTATTATGAAATGGTTAACATGTTTGTACTAATCCAGCGCCTGTGCAAAGGACTTTGTAATCAGCTGGGGCCTGGTGATAATGGAACCAACCACCACGCTGAAAGCCCCCAGTTCAATGACCCTCTTTGCCTTTTCCGGCGTGTTGATGTTCCCTTCGGCAATGACGCGGTGTTTCACCGTTGCCACAATCCGGCGGATAATTTCAAAATCATTGGATTCAATTTTAAGGTTTCTGCTCTGATCCGTATATCCTACCAGCGTGGTTCCGATAAAGTCAAACCCAAGCTGGTCTGCGTGAAGGGCTTCCTCCACAGTAGAACAGTCTGCCATCAGCAGCTGTCCCGGATAGCTTTTCCGGATTTCCCTGTAAAATTCATCCAGGGTCCTGCCGCCCGGCCTCAGGTCGCCGGTGGCGTCCAGGGCAATGATCTCCGGTTTAACCTCCATCAGCTCGTTGATTTCCTTCATGGTAGGCGTGATGTATACCTTGCTGTCCTCATAGTCACGTTTCACGATGCCGATGACAGGCAGGTCAACCTGGGTCTGGATTTCAGCGATATCCTCCTTGGTATTGGCGCGGATGCCATATGCTCCGCCCTCCTTGGCAGCCAATGCCATCCGGCCCATGATAAAGGCCGAATGAAGCGGCTCATGGGGCAGGGCCTGGCAGGATACAATCAGCTTACCCTTCAGGCTCTCTATCTTTTCGTTCATATGAGTTCCTCCTTGTTATGAGTACTTAGCAGCCTTGTTCCGGCCGCTCATCTCTTGTAGCTAAAGTATAGCAGGTTTGATTTTAATTTCAATAGAGTTTCATAGTTCAGAAAGTTCTTTCATCCTTTTTAAATCAGGCCGCCATAATACACAAGTTTTTGGCAGATGATTTGTGTATTATGTACAATAAAACGTTCCTGGTTTCTTTAACATTCCCTGGTTATCTGCAAAATAAAAGACACCAATCACTGGCAACCACCGGATTGGCGTCTAACTTTATCTTTTTTCTTTTACAGGCTTTCCAAAAACTCAATTGCTTCCTGGACTGTTGTGAATGTTTTTCCGCACTGATAAAGCCACTGGCTGCGTACATCATTATCCTCCAGCTTTGGAATACCATCCACAGTCCGCAAAATCCATGCTCCATTCTGAACCGCTGTGTCCATGTGCCCTGCAATCTCCGCTGTCGCGGCAGAATCCCCCTTTACATATGCCGGGCAATGTTTCCGCAGGTAAGCTTTACGGATATTGTCGTTGGTCCGTACCGGAAAATCCGTCAGGTTAAAGAGTTCGAACACTCCGCTGTGCCTGTCTTTATCCGCGAAATAAACCTGGTCCTTCCGGATGATTTCCATATTTAGAAGTTCCCATCAATTTATTTTATACATCCCGGAACCGAAAAAGGATATAATCTAAAACGTGTTCAGATGGAGGGATGAAATGGACCAGGAATTTATTTACCGGCTGCCCGCCTCCCCTTAACCGCTTTTTTTGAAGCCTGAAAAGGTAAAAAGATTACTATAAAAAGTCAAAGATGTCCATTCTAAAAACCATTTCCTGCCCTGTCCGGCAGCAGGAAGGGAAATCCGGGCATGTTTATTTACATAGAATACACATTCTAAAATCTTTTAATTTTCTTTGACGGCGTCTTCTCAAACTCCGTCTCCCTGACAATCAGGCTGTAGATTCTCTTATAGACCGGCATATCCTTATTAAACCCGTCAATCAATTCCTGAAGCGTCCCCCGGATATCCTTAATATGCTTTTTCTTTGCGTACTCGTAATCCGGGAAAACTTCCGCCTCTATTATTTTATCTTTTTCCCGCACCAGTATTTCCTTCACCAGTTCCGAGCGGCTCAGCTCGTTCTCCAGCTCCTCCGGAGACACATTCTCACCGTTGGCCAGGATAATCAGGTTCTTGCGGCGGCCTGTGATATAGACAAAATTGTCCTCATCCACATACCCTAAGTCTCCGGTCTTAAGCCATCCGTCCTCCAGGGTCTCGGCCGTCCGCTCAGGCATCTTGTAATAACCCTGCATGACGCTGGATCCCCTTACCCAGATTTCCTCATCCACCACCTTGGCCTCACAGTTGGGAAGAAGTTTTCCAACGGAACCCTTCTTATTCTCCCATTCCAGGTTAGTGCTGATAACCGGCGAGCACTCCGTCATACCGTAGCCCTGAAGGATGGTGATGCCGTATTCTTTGAAGCGGTCTACGTAGTCCGGGTCCAGGTAGGCTCCGCCGCTGCATATGATTCGCAGGTTGCCCCCAAAAGCGGCCTTTGCCACCATTTTCTTGGGTATCAGGCTTCCGGCATCCTTTAACTTTCCGTATATGGACTCAATGACAAGGGGCACCAGCAGCACGATCTCCGGCTTGAACAGCTTCATATTGCGCTGTACATGCATAATGGAATCATTGATGCAGATAATCATTCCTATATAAAGTCCCTTTATAATGTCCATGGTCAGGCAGTAAACATGGTTGATGGGAAGCAGGGTCATGGACACGGTTCCCGCAGGTATCTTCATGTCCAGACAGACCGCATTATCCGTCAGGTTCCTGTGGCTCAGCATGACTCCCTTGCTCCTTCCGGTGGTGCCTGAGGTAAAGAGTATGGTGCAGAGCTGGCTGCCGGATAGCTCTGTCTCATATGTACCCGCATTTTCAGCTATCAGACGGGACAATGAGAGCACATCCCCTGCTGTCTCCTGCGCCTGCATGGATACCACATGCCTGATACCAGGGCATTTCTCACGGACATCGCCTGCCACGTCAGAGCGCAGTTCATCGTATACCAGCATTTCCACATCCGCCCTGTTTAAGAGTTCACAGATGGCTTCTGCAGGAAACTGTGCGTCGATAGGTACTGCCACGCTGCCGCTGTTCACGATTCCAAAATAGGCGGTAATCCACTGGTAGCTGGTGGTGCCTATGACCGCGATATGCTTCCCCTTCATTCCAAGGGCCTCCACGGCACGGCTTACGGCCATGGAATCCAGGTTCACCTCATTGTATGATTTATCAATGATTTCCTTCTTTACCTTGTACCGGAATGCTGTCTGTTCCCCATAAGCCTCTGCGCCGTGCCGTATTACATCCCTTAATGTCTCTGCTGCCATATCTTCCTCCTGCCTTTCGGCCTACTCTGCCTGCAGGGACTGTATATAATCCACTGCATCCTTTACGGTCTTTACATTGACCACCTCCCGTTCCTCTACCTCCACGTCGAATTTCTCCTCAATCTCCCCTACCATGCTCATGAAGTCATAGGAATTGAAGCCCAGGTCCTCAATAAACCTGGAATTCTCCTTAATGGTCTCCGGCGCCACATCCACATACTCACAGATGATTTCCTTTAATTCCTCAAACATATCCTTGTAATCCTCCTCTTTTTTACACCATCTCTATGATTTCCCCTACCGTGCGCTCCGGGTCTTCCACGCCCCGGAATATGATTCTACACAGGTAGTAATAAATATACTCCAGCCTCTCCGGCGTCACCACGCCGGTCTGATACTCAAAACCAAAATCCAGGCCATTGTCCTCTGCCCTGTGGCTCACGGTCAGGTACAGGGTGTGGGCAGCCACGCCGTTGGAATAGCGGGCAGTCTTATACTTGATGTCACCCAGTTTGTCCAGACCAGGGCCGTCGTACTTCATGGCCAATGGCTGATAGGTAAGGCTTAAGGGCTCATAGGTCTGACCGTCCTTCAGCTTATAGTAATCATGCCTGTAGTTGAAATACTCCGACGGGCTGTAATCCGCATGGCGGAAATACTGGTTCTGGGCATCTCTTATCTTGAGAAGGCCCTCCATGAAGGTGTTCTCCCTGGGCACAATGGTCCTGAACGGGAAACAATGAATCCTGCTTCCGCCGCAGCGCTTCTCCGACAGGGTGGCCCTCCTGGAAATGGTGGTGGTAATGGAAACGTCGTCCTGGTCATTTTCCTTCTGCAGATAGGTCCGAAGGCCCATTAAGAGAAGGCAGGTCATGGAAATACCGTATTTTTCACAAAAATCCAGCAGGCGGCCGGAAGAATCCCCTTCCAGATGGAAGTTGGTGATATTGGCCTCCACATTATCGGATGTGTTGGTGGCTGCCCTCAGCTTCGGGTTGCGGGTGGCCTTTCTCTCATCTGACAGCTTCTTTGGACCGTAGATGTCCGTGAAGATGGGTTCGGAGGAAGCAATCAGTTCCTGAAAAAACTGCCTGTCTTTTTCACAGGCCCTGCTTCCGGTCTCGTAGGCCAGGTCCTTTTCCAACTGCTTGATATAGGAAGACATTTCCTTTGGATGGTCCACCTCGTCATAAAGTTTGCTGGCGTACAGTTCAATCACATCCCGGAAAAACAGAATCAGGGACTGAGCATCCATGGTCATATGGTCCACACAGATATAAAGACCCTGGTACCCATCCGGCATCCTGATCATTACAATGTGGTGCATGGGGGAATCATACCGCTCAAAGGGAACCTCTGTCCACTCCCGAAGCTTCCCCTCCGCGTCCTCCTCCTTCCAGCCGGTGAAGTCAAAGTGTTCGATTTCCTTTGTCTCCTCCTTCACCACATACTGGTAGACGTTGCCCTCCTTGTCATGGGTAAAGCGCAGGCGCATGGTATCACAGCGGGCAATGGCCTCCCGGATGCAGTCTTTAAGCACGTCCCAGTCCAGATCCACCTGAATGGTCAGGCTGGAACCGATGTTCAGCACCTGCTTCTTAGGGCAGTACTTCAGGCAGTAAAAGTGAAGCTTCTGCGCTGATGTCAGCGGGTATACCTTGTAGCCTTTCCTCGTCTTCATACTTTGTTCTCCTCTTTTCCAAAAAACCGGGCAATCAGTTCCTCAATCGCATGTTCATAACGGTCCGCCTCCTTATAGTACGCCTCTGCATGGCTGGCTCCCGGTATGACTAACAGCTCCTTAGGCGACGCGCAGGCCTCGTACAGCTCATACACCATGGAACAGGGCACAAAGGTGTCCCTGTCCCCATGGATAAACAGGATGGGAATACGGGCCTTCTTTACCTCTTCCCTGGCATTGCATTCATCCAGGCCGTATCCTGCCTCACTCCTGGCCATCCGGTCCGCAATCTGCATCACGGGAAAAGCCGGCATATGGTACATACTCCTGAGCACATGGCTGAACACTTCCCACGCAGAGGTAAAGGCACAGTCTGACACGGCAGCTCTGACCTGCTTTGGAAGATTCAGGCCCGTGGACATCAGCACGGTGGCCGCTCCCATGGAAATGCCGTGGAGCATCAGCTCGCAGTCCTCTCCCAGACGCTCCACCATATACTCCATCCACTGCTTGGCGTCATTGCGGTCCAGACAGCCAAAGCCGATATAGGTGCCCTCGCTTTTGCCGTGGGCCCTCTCATCCACCGCCATCAGGCTGAAGCCCTGACTCAGATAAAATTTAGCAATGGATGTGTAATCGTTGAGTCCTTCGCTGGTATAGCCGTGGAAGCACACCACCGCCTTCCCGGAACCTTCACAGCAAAAAAACGTGCCGTGGAGCCTGAGCCCGTCCCGGGATGTTATGTACACCTCTTCCTGAGGCTGTCCTGCCAGCCATTCCCTGCTGGCGCGGATACCCGGAATATAAGCGTCCCAGTCCGTGCCTGCCATCTTCCGGGTCCTGTCGCGCTTTGCATTTCCCCGGACCACGGTCCGGTGAAAGAAATACCGCGCTATACCGTATTCTCCCGCTGCTCCCGCTGCCGCCAATCCCAGTATCCATCCCTTGATTCCCATATACTTCACTCCTTTGCCATGGGCTGCCCGGTTTCCCGGCGCTGCACATGCGCCTGCCTGCACAAAACTTCTGCCTACACAAACTTCTGCAACATCAGAGCCTTTTCCAGACTTCCCTCAACCTTCAGTTTTCCCGTGGTAAATGCAAAGACCGCTTTTTCATCCGCCGCGCAGACGGATATAATATATGATTGGTAAACCCTGGACTGGTAAAACCGCCAGCCCGGAATACTCCCTTTTACAGCGCCCTCCTCCAGTGAAAATGTAATGTCCCCCAGCGGAAAGGCCAGCCCCCTGCCAATGGCCTTGACAAAGCTCTCCTTAAGCGTCCACAGCCGGAAAAACCGTTCCTGCCGCGCTGCCTCAGACCTTCCTTCCAGCACAAAGCCGCGCTCTGATTCGGAACACACGCGCCTCATCAGGCCCTCCTTAAACGGGCGAATACGCTCCGTATCCACGCCCAGCGCACGGTCCGCCACAGCGCAGACCACCAGCCCCCTTGTATGGCTGATATTAAATTCCACGTCCTCTGCACCCTTAAGACATGGTTTTGAGCCGGTCTCCTGCTCCACCTCCCAGGTCCGTCCATACTCCTTCATCAGACCGAAGTTCAGCAGGCTCCTGCCCAGTATATGTTCCCGCTCCCGGTTATAAAGACTGCCGCCGGGTTCATATGTAGCCAGATAAATCATGAGGTTTCCTCCCGGACCCTATTCTCCCGCTTTTTCGACCAGTGGTCGAATCAGAATCAAACTAAACATAACACGTTTTCGACCGCCAGTCAAGTCTGGCGTTTTCATTTATATTCTGCTATACTTGGATGTATTCTAAAAAAAACCGAGGATTTTTTATGCAAAACCATAATAAAAAGGAGATGATACTGGATGCCATGCAGGAACTTATGGGTTCAGCCAATGTCCAGGCTATTTCCGTCAGTGATATTGCCCAAAAAGCCGGTATCGGGAAAGGAAGTATCTATTACTATTTTTCTTCCAAGAACGATATCATAGACGCAGTGATTGAGAGAAACTACTCCCGTGTCCTGGACGAAGGCAGGGAGCTGGCCGCCTCCTCCCACCTGGATGCATTTCAGAAACTGGAAATCATATACCACGCCTGCCTGGACTCCTCCATGGAACTGAGACGCCGGGAAGAGATGCGCACCTTCAACGAACAGCGGGAAAGCGCCTTCATACACCAGAAATTCTCCCGCATCATCATCACCAAGCTGAAACCCATCCTGGCTGACATCATCCGTCAGGGAGTGCGGGAAGGCAGCATCCAGTGCAGCTTCCCGGAAGAGACAGCCCAAATCGTGCTGACTGTTCTTACCATCACCCTGGATAACCACCTGATTCCTTCTGACGACGTACAAATCGGCCGGATTCTGTCTGCCTTTACCGAGATGCAGGAAAAAGGCATGGGAATCCCCTCCCACACCCTCCAGTTCCTGATGCGTAAAACCTGACGCACAACAAGGGACACCGTACCCGTTTTATCTGGTACAGCGTCCCTTTCCTTCTTTTTATTCAACAGTAATCTTATCGCAGCAGGTCAGCGCTTTCTCTGAAAATTCATTTCCCAGTCCAGGCAGTTCCGGAACCTTATATGTTCCATTTACAGGCTGGTAATCATAGATGCACAGCTCCCTGTTATGGGGAAGCAGGGCGTTTCTGTGGTGTTCATGGATAATGAAGTTGGGTATCACACACTCCAGCTGCAGGGCGGCGGCTGTGGAAAGTGGGCCCGCACATACATGAGCCTGTACGGATATGTCATATACATGAGCCATATCACAGATTTTCTTTCCCTCAGTGATACCGCCGCAGTTACCCAGATCCGGCTGTATAACCTGCACGGACATGTTCTCAAAATACTGCGCGTACTGCCATCTGGAGTAAACCCTCTCTCCATGGGATATGGGGATATTGATGTGGTCCGCGATGAATTTTGCGGTTTTGGGACTTGGTGTGTTAGGCTCCTCGAAATAGAATATATTATACTTCTCCACTGCCCTTGCCAGCTGAACCGCCCCGTTGGCATCGGGAACGGAATGGTTCTCCATGATGATGTCCACATCCGGTCCCACCGCCTCACGCACAGCCGCCACACGTTCTTCTACCAGGCCTACATAATACTGCTTTAAGATACCCGTGGTCTCCGTAATCTTATCAAACCTCCTGCCATCCTTCCTGTCAAAGGTAAAAAAGTCAATCTTAATGGCGTCGTATCCTTCCTCCACTGCTTTCCTGGCATTTGCCGCATATTCCTCCGTATCCTTTGCTTCCTCCCAGTGGTCGCTCCAGCCGAACTGGAGCTGGCTTGCGTAGCAGCGCAGGTTGTCCTGCTTCTTGCCGCCTAACAGCTTGTATACCGGCACGTTGAAAAACTTGCCCCGTATATCCCAGAGCGCAAAGTCAATGGCGCTGATTCCGGCAAACACCACAGGACCGCCGTTCTGTCCCCAGAAGGTGTTTTTGTAGAGAGTATCCCAGACAACCTCATTGTCCAGAGGGTCCATGCCGATGATAAGTGCCGCCAGGTCACGTATCATGCCAAAGGCAGCCGGAGCAGCTATGCCGTAGGCCAGCGCGGCCTCGCCGTCTCCGTAGATTCCCTCGTCCGTATAAACACGGCACAGAATCGGTCTCCATGAAGGATTAGGTGTCTTTACCTGCATGACGTCTACTTTTGTAATTTTCATTTCGTACCTCCTTAAATTCATTATATTTTTACATTAACAGGTTCCTCTTTTACAGGCTGAACACATGGCTCAGCAAGACGTAGTAGCCTATGAGCAGCACCGCGAACACAAAGATGACCGGCAGGGTTTTCCGTATCAGCGCTCCCATACCCACCCCAAAATATTCGGACACAATTGCAAGGCATACATGGGTTGGGGATATCTGCATGGCCGCATAAGTCATTCCCATCAGCAGCAGGAACAGGGCCAGACCGGCTTGGGGCTCCGCCGCAAAGGCCAGAGGCATGCACAGTACAATAATGGCCTGGGAGCCGCTAATAATGGTCCCGAAAAAGAAAATCATGGCAAATACCAGGAAACCCGGCACAGGCAGTCTCTCAAACGCCCCCGGAAGGGATTCAATGACGCCTGTGGACGCCATGATGTCCTTAAATATCATGATACAGATCGTGCTTGTAACTATCTTTGACTCCACTGCCGACAAAAACATTGGCTTTAATTCGCTAAAGGTAAATTTATTTATGAACACAGATAGGACAATGGAACAGGCAACCGCCGCATACACAGGCATACCTGCCCCGATAATAAGGCCGATTGCCAAAGCAATGCTCCACAAGCTCCTGCAAAGACTGCGGATATCCCCTCTCTTATCCATACTGGGCGGCATCCCCGTATCCTTTGGTATTTTTCTCAGGCAGAACAGGTATCCCAGATAAGCCAGAAGAAACACCAGCGGCAGCATTCCCACCAGAAAGGATGACACGCTCACCCTGCCCCCGGTCAGGCTTATGGCAATGATAATGGAAGTATATGTAGGCAGAAAGCTCTCCGGAATATGCCGGAAATAGGATGTAACAAATGTCTTTTCCTCTGGAGACAGGTACGGCCCCACGCTTTTTTCCACAATATCCCCGCAGATGATCACGGCTCCGGCTGACGGAAGAAGGCCGATAAAAACCGGCGCCAGGGAAGCATTTATCCTCCGGTTGTTGAATATCCCATTAAGCGATGCCTGAGCCAGATTGAGAAAATCCCGTTTTTCCAGCATTCTCTGTAAAAAAGTAATGAGATAAAATACCAGCAGGACAGACAGGGTTCCCCAGCCCGTCACGGATAACAGGGCTGTATTAAAGGCTTCGGCGGGCGCTATTCCAAAAAGGATACAGACAGCTGCCGCCGCCCCCAGTATGCCCTGATACAGAGGACGTTTCAGCCACAGCATGACCACCAGCACACCAAATACTATCATCAGCTTTAGAATATCCATCAGGCTCCCTCTAATCTTCCCAGATTGTGGTACTCACCGTGACTTCCGGGCTTCTGGCGCGCAGCAGGCCCAGGACGCAGCATATAGCAATGGCAGCAATGCTCACAATGGCTATGATCGGGGTCAGGGCAAAAGCGGAGTTTACCAGTATGGCGCACTGGCCTACCAGCCCCACGGCGCATACCAGATAATATACGCGGTCCGCCACATGCCACCTGGACCGCTTCCAGGCGTCCGGATACTTTTTCGGCATCTGAAAATATGCGTAATAACACATGAGATACATACATGAATTAAGGAGCATGATATTGTTGGTAATGGTCTTCACATTGAACCCCAGCAACAGGGGAACCAGCCCCAGCAGATAGTTCAGCGTCATGATTTTCCAGGCCACACCTCTTTTATTTTCTTTCCCAAAGGATTTGGGAAGCCACCCGTCCTTACAGGACACCATGATGGGAAGACAGTTTGCCGGCATGGTGGAATTCATCGTTGTCAGCAGCGCCATGATGGGACCGCCGATTATAAACGCGATGAACAGGACCTTTGGAAGCGCCACACGGGCCACCAGGGTCAGCGGCTGGTCCATGACCTCTTCCATGGGAAGCACGCAGCTTCCCGCCGCCGCCACGCCACAGTACAAAATCACCAGAGTGGGAACGGACAGAATCAGGGCCCATGGAATATCCCGCTGGGGATTCCTGGCCACGGAACCGTAGTTCATAGTCATGGAATAACCTGTGGTTGAATATACAAAAAGAAAACTGGCCGTCCACAAACCGGCAACGCCGTTTGTAAGGAAATTCTGATGGGTGATATCAAACACCGGGTGGTTATAATGCATCAGGCCAAAGACAATGAGCATGAGCAAGGCCGCAATCAATACCCATGTCATGTATTTCTGTATTTTAGCCATCATATCAATTCCGCACAGATTCACCACATAGAAAAACGTCAGGAACGCCACCCCGCAGACCGTGGTGTTGACCTGCGGAAACAAAGACTGGACATACACCCCCAGGCTCACCGCAAACAATGAAATGCTCAAAAGCTTTGTAAGCTGCGCAAACGCGTACATTCCCGCTAACGTCTTGTTGGTCAGCGCTCCAATGAGGGAGTAATAGCCGCCTCCCAGCCGAAGTGTGCCGCAGATAAAAACAAGCGGGAATACGGTAAAAAACCCCAGAACAATGGCCAGCAGATACGCCAGCCATGCAGAATACCCGGTTGCAGTAATGGCCGGCCCCACCAGCGTAATAACACCGGCCCCAATTACCTGACCAATAGACAGACAATACAGTTCAACTAGTCCAAGCGTGCCTTTTGGAATCTCTTTTTTCTCTCCGTTCATACGCTCCTCCATTACAATATGCTGTTATTTCGTGGCAGCATCTCCAACAGGCTCAAGAAGTCCCCTTTCTCCCCATTGCCATATGGAGACTGACGGACGGCAGTTCAGGCAGAACGGTTTTCCAGGATAGTCTCCGCAAACAGGAAGTCCGCATTATACTCCGGCAGAAGCAGGTCACAAGTCCTCCTGAACTCCCAGTATGTAAAGTCCTTGCCGCCCTCCAGTTTATCCTGTACAGCCGCCTCACTTATGCCCAGAAAGTCCGCGTATTCCCTTAGAGAAATACACCTTCTGTCCAGGGCTTTCCTAAGATTTATAAACATCCTGCCGCCTCCTCTTACCCTTAAGGGTAATTCATAAATCAAATATATACCCTTAATCGTAATTTGTCAAGCTATTTTTACGTTTAAGGGTAACCTTTTTCTTGTCTAACCAACCTTTACATGTTAAAATATTCCAGGAATGGAGGTGATACATTTGGGTTTTCTGGAAAAACTAAACTATCTTATGGAACAGAACCATTTAAATAAAAGTACGCTGTCCAAAGCCTGCGATATCCCCTATACCACTATTGACGGATGGTACAAAAAGGGTTACGAGGGGCTTAAGCTGACAACGCTGCGCAAGCTATCCGCTTATTTTGGTGTTCCTCTGGACTTCTGGGCCAATGACCACATCCCGGCCTGCACAAGGTCTGCCATAAAACAGAGCATAATTGTGCGGCTGGACAAAATGAGTGACGAACAGGCCAAAGCCGTCCTGGCATTCATAAAATATATGGAGGAATAATCAGCCTCCAATAGATAATTTTATTATATGGGCGTTTCGCCAATATATCAAGGATTTTTTATGAATATATGCCGTTTTGCCAATATTATGTTTTAAATCTCCGGGAAAGTCTGTTTAATTTCATACTTTCCCTATTCTTTTTTTTCATTTCGGCTTATAATATCAATGTTTACCGGACTGGCAAAGCTTACCGTCCCCATGGATGTCACACCTTTTCCAGGGCAGGCATATGTACATCTCACGATATGCTTTGGCCTGCGCAGATTTTAGGTACAAAGAGGACAAGAGAGGATAGAGAGGACTATGAAAGATACACTGAAACAGGCCGCACGGAAAATCCTGCTGGTGATCCGCGACATAGGAGTCAGCCTTCTGGGCATCACCGGCTGGCTGTTCCACGCCCTTCTGGCCGTAATGACAACCGGATTCATAGTGGGAGCCATCCTGTGCCTGCTGATTTACGCCAAGGTCAAGCCGGACCTGGATGAGTGCCGCGAACTGGCCTATGACAAGCTGGCGCAGATGGAACGCACGGATTTTTCCAAGCTGTCCGACACCGCGATTTACGACAGGGACGGCCGCCAGATAGGACTTATCAATGCCGGACACTACCAGTATGTGGGCATTACCGGCATCAGCATGAACATTCAGAACGCATATATTGCTCAGGAGGACAGGCGCTTTAAGAGCCATACGGGCGTTGACTGGATTGCCACCTTCCGCGCCGGACTGGCTCTTGTGAAGCACAGGGGACAGGTCACCCAGGGAGGGAGCACCATCACCCAGCAGGTCATTAAGAATACATACCTGACCCAGGAACAGACCTTCACCCGTAAGATTGTGGAAATCCTGCTGGCACCTGAGATTGAAAAAAAGTACTCCAAAGCGGACATTATGGAGTTTTACTGCAATACCAATTTTTATGGTCACCAGTGCTACGGCGTGGAGGCTGCCAGCCGCTACTATTTCGGCAAGCATGCAGCTGACCTTACCGTGGAGGAAGCGGCTGTCCTGGTAGGCATCAGCAACAGTCCTTCGGCTTACGATCCGGTAGCCCATCCAAAAGCATCCCTTGAAAAACGCAACGACGTATTAAAGAGCATGAATGAAATAGGCGAACTGTCCGATGAGGATTACGAGAAGGCACTGTCAAAACCCCTCTCCGTGGTCAAACAGGAATCCGAGGGGACGGACGAGAACTATCAGAGCAGCTACGCCATCCACTGCGCGGCCCTGGAGCTTTTAAAGAAAGACGGCTTCCAGTTCCGCTACACCTTTGAGGACAAGGATGACTACAATTCCTATATGGAACGCTATACAGCGGCCTACACGGAAAAATCCGACTTAATCCGCGCCGGCGGCTTCAAGATATACACCTCCCTGGACAGCCGTCTCCAGGACATGCTTCAGGCTGACATAGACCAGGGGCTGTCCTCCTACACTGAGTTACAGGACAATGGAAAGTACGCCCTCCAGGGCGCAGGTGTTATTGTGGACAACCAGTCCAACTACGTGGTGGCCATTGTGGGAGGCAGGGGAAGCGTGGATCAGTTCAACCGGGCCTATTTAAGCGCCAGGCAGCCGGGCAGTACCATCAAGCCCCTCATTGACTACGGTCCTGCCTTTGACACCGGAGAGTATTCGCCCACGCGCATGGTGGACGACCACAAATGGGAGGACGGGCCTTCCAATAGCGGCGGCAATTACCACGGCAGCGTAACGGTCCGGGAAGCCTTAAACCGCAGCCTGAACACGGTGGCTTGGCAGATTCTGGAGGACATCGGCGTGAACTACGGGCTCAGCTATCTGGGTGAAATGGAGTTCCAGAAGCTTACATACGTGGACAACGGCGTGCCCTCCCTGAGCATCGGAGGCTTTACCAACGGCGTCCGTGTGGTGGACATGGCTAAGGGCTACAGCACCCTGGCCAATTACGGTGTATACAATGACCGCACCTGTATCACCCAAATCATCCATGAACACGACGGCGACCTGACCAAGGATCTGCCGCCTGCGGCCAAACAGGTCTACCGTGACGATTCCGCCTTTATGCTCACCGATATCCTGAAAGGCACCATGACCTCCCCCTACGGAACGGGACGCGGGCTGGAGCTGGATAACGGCATGCCCGCGGCGGGCAAGACAGGAACCACCAACAGCAGCAAGGACACCTGGTTCTGCGGCTACACCCGCTACTATACCACGGCTGTATGGGTGGGATACGATATCCCCCGCAAAATGCCCGGCATATACGGGAGCACATATGCAGGGAAAATATGGAAAAATATCATGAACCAGATACACGAGGGTCTGGAGCCCTGGGACTGGGAGCAGCCGGAGAGCGTGGAATTAAGGACGGACCCCAGGACGGGAACCGAGGATTACTTCAGCACCACCGCTGAACTGCGCGCGCAGCAGAGCCTGCACGACAAGGAGCAGGCAAAGCTGACCGCACAGCTGGAACAGGATATCCGTGTATTCACCACAAGGGAAATCAGTTCCGTGGAGGATACCTACGCGGTCAGGAGCCAATACCAGGATATCACCTCCCGCCTGCCGCTTCTGGACGACGGGGAGCTGAGGGCCAGCATGCTGGAACAGGTGGAAAACCGGTACGATTACTTTACGGGAATTATCAGCCAGATGGGCGATACCATTGCCCTTTATGAAAAGCAGAAGGCCATCGACGATGCCAGGGCCAGGGAAGCAGCCCAGAAGCAGGCTGAGGAGAACCGGAAACAGGCTGAGAAGGATGCCAAAAAGAACGAATTCCTGCAGGCTCTGGAGGCTGTGGAGGAACTGGAATACCAGCAGAAAAACGCTCAGGATCTGGTGCAGGATGCCATCAGCAGGCTTTCCCTGGTGGCAGGCGACCCGGATCAGCAGGCTCTGTCCAACCGGCTTCAGGCAGCCATCACGCGGATTTCCGGCCTGCCCACAGAGGACCAGTGGAACGCGGCCCAGGCCGAGAGCAGGGCGGCCGAGGAAGCTGCCATGAAGCAGGCCGAGCAGCAGGTACAGGTACAGCAGAACCAGCTCCGCTCCTCCCTAAACAGCGAGAAATTAAAGTGGAACAACATGGAATATTACGGACCAGGAGGCAGACCGGATAATGAAAACTGATTTACATAAAAAAACAGGACATACAGGCGCCCCGCGTCTGAAGCTGGACAAAAAGGTCCGCGGGGAATCCGGGAAGGATAATGCCAATCCCTACTGTATGCCTCCCAAACGCTGGTTCCTCACATTCATGTGCATGAACATCCCCATCGCGGGATGGGTTTACCTGATCTGTCTGGCCTTTGGAAAAAAGGAGAACCAACTGCGGGACTTTGCCAAGGCTTATCTGATTTATAAGCTGGTATTCCTGGCAGCGGCTTTGATCATCCTGGGAGTTCTGGTATACATCGGACTGGACCTTGCAGACAAGCTGCTGGCATATATGGAAATGCTGTAGGTTTACCTGTCTGATAAAGGAAAAACAAAAAGGTTCTTTCTGAATCTTTGGATAACCCAAAGAGCAGAAAGAACCTTTTTTCAATACAGCTGCCAGCCGCTATACGGTTTCAGCCGTCCTGAGAAGCGCAAGCTCCTCCTTAAGGGCTGCAATCTCAGCTTCGTAAGCTTCTATCTTGCGGTCCTTTTCCTCCAGAATCTTCTTCTGCTCCTCCACAATGCGCTCAATCATATTGCGGTCCATCATTCCCTCAATGATGTCCCTCAGCGCATCCACCGTGTCTCCCGGAGTCTTTCCCTCCTCATCAATGGTGATGTCCGCGTATTTCTCATAATAAGGCACACGCTCATTGTATAGGTCCCGAAGGGTAAATCCCGGTTTTAGGGCCACGCCCCTGTCCACCACATTGCCAATGCGCTTTTCCATCTCTTCATAGCTCATCTTCAGATAGACCACTTCGCTGATTTCCTTCAGGTGCTCCATGGCCTTCTCACCATATATGACGCTTCCGCCGGGAGCAATGACAGAAAGAGCCACATCCAGTTCGGCATTGATTCTCTCCTCCACTTTAAGGAATCCGTCCATGCCCTCCTGTGCAATAATTTCCTTTAGAAGCCTGCCCTCCTTTTCCTGTATCACGATATCCACGTCCACAAAGGAAAATCCCAGCCTCTTGGCCAGCAGTACCCCAATGGTGCTCTTGCCCGACGACGGCATGCCTATCATGGTAATGTTCGGTTTCACGCTTTTTTCCTCCTTGAAGTCCTATTCCTATCATTCTGCCTTTTCACCGGTTTCTTCACCGAATACCCAAAGCTTCCCAGCTTCTTTCCCAGCTCAAAATACTCTCCGTGGGAATAGCTCACAAGTCCGGACATATTAAGGTTAAACTTTCCCCTATCGTCCATATACCGGTTGTCAATGGTCACTCCCATCACCTTGGCAATGAACATATCATGGCTTCCCAGCTCCTTCACTTCCACCACCTTGCACTCAATGTTCACCGGGCTTTCCTCAACCCCCGGCGCCTTCACATACCTGGATGCCTGCGGGGTCAGCCTTGTCTCCTTAAACTTATCCACGTCCCCGCCGGATTTGACGCCGCAGTAATCCGCGGCCCGGACCAGCCGCTTATTCACCAGATTGATGACAAATTCTCCTGTATCCCTGATGATGCTGTGGGAGAAACGCTCCTTGCGCACGGATATGGACACCATGGCGGGATCCGAGCAAATGGTGCCTGCCCAGGCCACTGTAATGATGTTGGGTGTCTCTCCCTCCCTGCCGCAGCTGACCATAACAGCCGGCACCGGGTAGAGCATGTTGCCTGGTTTCCAGTATTCCTTTGACATAACTTAATCCTCCTGCCCCTACCGGGCCTAATCCTGCTCCGCCAGCATCAGCTCCGGAATCAGCTGTTTTTTACGGGATACCACTCCCGGCAGACTCAGCACCGGTTCCGGCTTTTCCGCGGCCTCCTCTATATCCAGATGGAACGCCTTGGCTGCCAGCTGCACCGCGCCCTGTCCATAACAAATCAGATCCGTGGATTCCTTCAGTATGTTGGTCAGCATGAAAAATACCATGTCCAGGCTGTTGCTCTCCCTGGCCTTTTCCATATAGCCCAGCATCTTCTCCTTCAGGGTACCCAGCTCTATATCGTTTAACGACGTAATCTGCCCCACGCCAATCAGCGCTTTGCCCACAGAAAACTTCTTGAAATCCTGATAGAAAATCTCCTCATCGGACTTATCCTTAAGATTACTTCCCGCCCCGAACATTTCCATGGCGTACTTCTCTATATCCAGTCCGGCTATGGCTGCCAGAGACCTGGCTGCCATCTCGTCCACCGGTGTGCAGGTGGGGGATCGGAACAACAGGGTATCCGACACAATGGCGCTGCACAGCAGCCCCGCAATCTTTGGCTCTATCTCCACTTTATTTTCCAGGTACATCTGGTAAATAATGGTGGCTGTGCAACCCAGAGGCTGGTTGCGGAAGAACACCGGTGCCATGGTCTGGACCGTTCCCAGCCTGTGATGGTCGATAATCTCCATAATTTCAGCGCTCTCGATACCTGCCACGGCCTGGCTCTTCTCGTTGTGGTCCACCAGAATTACCTGCTTGCCCTTGGCGCCCAACAGGTTCCGGCGTGATATCATTCCCAGATACCTTCCCTCCTTGTCCAGGATGGGGAAATCCCGGTGCCGCTTGCTGGCCATAACCTCCCGGATTTCATCCGTATAATCATCGCTGTTAAAGGTAATCAGGTGCTCCCTGGTCATGAAATAGCTGATGGGCATGCTCTGGTTAATCAGACGGGCCGCCGTATATGTGTCGTAGGTGGTGGCAATAACCGTGCATCCCCTATCCTGGGCAATTTTCTTGATGGTCATGGACACGCCTGCGCCCTCACACACAATGATGCAGTCGGCCCCCATCTCGATGGCGCAGAGCTGGGACTCATAGCGGTTGCCCAGTATGACCAGGTCGTGGGGTTCAATGTAAAATTCCATCAGGTCAGGATTAGCGGCTGCAATCAGCACCTTTCCCCTGTCAAAATAGGCGTCCGCATTTCCCACCACAATATCGGCTTCCAGTGTTTCAATGATGTTGGAATACTGGGTATGGGCCTTGGACAGGATGCTGCTGTCATAAATATTCATATAGGTCTTTGTAATATCGCCCACCGTGATAAGCCCTTCCAGAGTCCCGTCGGGCCTGACCGAGGGTATGGTCACCACGTTGTTTTCCTGCATGATGTTCCATGCCTTTTTTAAGGAAATGTTATCCGCAACTCCCCTGGTCTTGCGGATTTCAATGTCCTTTACCTGGGTTCTCACGTCCTCCACCAGCTTAGGCTCCTCCATGCCGAAGTAGTCCAGGACAAACCTGGTCTCCCCATTCACATGGCCTGCCCTGGCCGGAATATACGCATCCCCTGTAATGGCCCGTTTCAGGTTTGCATAACAGATGGCCGAACAGATGGAATCCGTATCAGGATTCCTGTGGCCGATGACCGTTGTCTTTCTCTTTAATTCCTGCTCCATTTTCTCTCCTTTGATTCTGCATCTATGGTAATATATAATGTTTCATAATCTGTTTACAACAAATTCACATTTCGTTCACATTTATTTTTTATACTATTTTCATAAGAACGAGTTGCTTACACAAATGATAAATAGTAAAATTGCACATAGATTTTTCATAATTACCCCGGTTGTTATACAATCGGGGTCTCCTCATTTTATAAGGCTTTTTCGGGTTTAAAACTCCGGCTCTATCTTTATACTGTATACAAGATACGTCCCGCCATTTCAGTATATCAGACCGTATTTCTTTTTTCAACAACAAGCTGCATGCAGGAATGGCATAATAAAAATAAGGCCAGGTTTCTATCCAGGCCTTATTTTTGATGATACATTTGTATCTCTTAAAGCTCATATACCTGATCACATGTAAAATCCGGAAGCGTGGCGCCGCTGTCTGCCTTCTTCGTCTTCCTCCCACTGTCATCCGTATAGTAAACTTCCCTGTCCTCAACCAAATAGACATAATCCCCATCGCTCTTATAGGCCTTCTCATTGGTCTGTACCTTACCTGATCCGTTGACCAGATAATATTTACCGTCCACCTTATAGACCTCGTACCGGGAATCCCCGTCCGCTGTCACCAGCAGCCCGTTGTAGTACAGGAATCCATCCTTTTCTCCGCTGAAGCCAGCTCCCTTGTTGGAGCCGGAAGTGTTGAAATAGAAGGTGCAGCGCTTGCCGTCGTCGTCAACAATACCCGTATTCCTGCCGGTGAGCATCCTGCCGTCAGACCCCTTCTCTCCGAAATACCCCACCATCACACGTCCGCCGGATACAATCTTAACCAGACCGTTCCTTCTGCATCCATACTGGTTCACAAAATAATTCTCGCCGTCCACCCGGACCGTGGCTGCATTCATGGTGGAGATACCTGTCTTAAGGTATGCGGGAGTGCCGTTGTTCTCAAAATAATACCACTCCTTATCCCCTTCCTTTGGAAGCCCCTCATCCCCCTTCATGGAGATGGCTGCCCCGTCGTCGGAATCACCAGGATGCTCAGACAGCTGTTTCCACTGTCCCTTTGCAATGGCTCCGTCATCCTTGCCGCCCAGGTACACGAAACGGCTGATGCCTGTGGCATCGTCGCTGTCCGCTTTCTCTTTCACCGCATGCCAGCCCGTCAGCATGGCTCCGTTCTGGTCAAAATAAAATTTTTCTCCGTGAATGGTCTCCTGGTCATAATTGCCGGAAAGGGAGCGCTTGGCCTTGCCGTTATTCTGGAAGAAAAACCACCGGGAATTCTCATCTGCCTTCTTATATTCCCTGGAGATGTCCCCAATCTCAGGAAGATTATCCTCGTCAAATTCCAGGCATACCCAGCCCCGTCTCATGGCCCCGTCGTCCCTGCCGCCCAGGTAGTATATATTATCGCCCTCGTAGAACCAGCCTGTGCGCATCTTACCGTCGCTGTCAAAGTTGTAGCGGCCGTCTCCCACATTCTTCCAGCCTTCCTCCGTCTTGCCGTTTTTGCCCAGGAAATACCAGCCCTCTTCCTTCAGACCGTCCTTGCCGTCTGTGTGGACCCAGGAATTCTTCACCATAACTCCCTTGTCATCCACATAGTATGTATTCTCTATCCAGGTACTCTTCTCAATCTCCCCGTCACTGCCCAGGAAGTATGATTTTCCATCCCGTGTCCTCCATTCATTGGTCACATAGTTTCCCTTGTTGTCCACGAACTTAAGGACTCCGTCTTCTGTCTTCCATCCGGACTCCGCGCCAAAAGCAGTGCCGGCAGCCATCACCCCCATCAGCAGTCCTATGGACCATCCTGCCAATATTCTTCGTCTGGTCATATCCTCCACCTCCTTATAGTATCATTTTATCAGAAAATGAAAGGAAATAACAGGAGGAGAAAGGGGAAAAATTGTGTAAGAATTACTTAATTTTATCTATCCGGGCAAATAATCTCACAGTTTACTCCGTTCTCGCCAAAATAATATTTCCTGCCGTCCACGGTCATGGTTGCCCTCAAAGTACCAGCCGGTCCGCATCCGGACTCACTTGTCCACCCTGCGGCCAGGGCTGTCCCTGCCGCGGCAGCGTTTAACAGCAGGCAAAGTCCACATCCTGTCAGCATTTTCACCGGTTTCTTCATATCCTACCTCCTTTTGCTGCCATTTTACCAGAAGGACAGTGAAAATTTCATGAACAGCCGGTGGAAAAAATGTGAAATCAGTGCTAAAATGTATGTTGCGAATACTCTGAAATATCCGTTTAGAAAGGAGTCACCCATATGTCAGAAACAGCCATCACAATCCGTATGGCGGAGGAAGGAGACGCCGAAGCCCTTCTGGCCATATACGCACCCTATGTGGAAAAAACAGCCATCACCTTTGAATATAAGGTGCCCACTGTCCGGGAATTTAAAAACCGCATCGCCTCCACCCTGAAACGGTACCCTTATCTGGCTGCCGTCCGGGACGGACGCATCCTGGGATATGCCTATGCATCTGAATTTAAGGAAAGGGCTGCCTATGACTGGGCTGTGGAGACCTCCGTCTATGTGTCCGAAGACGCGCGGCGCACCGGCGCGGGCTCCATTCTCTATAAGGCATTGGAAAACTATCTGAAACGACAGAATGTTATCAACGTCAATGCCTGCATTGCCTACCCCAATCCGGGCAGCATTGCCTTCCACGAAAAACACGGCTACCGCATCGTGGGCCATTTCACCAAATGCGGCTATAAACTGGGCCAGTGGTGGGATATGGTGTGGATGGAAAAAATGCTGGGGCCCCACCCGGAACAGCCGGAACCTTTTATACCGGCAGGCAGACTCTAGAGCCTGGCTTGAAAATTCCGGTCCTTCGCTACGCCCTCAGCCGCCCATATATCCCGGCCAGCCGCCTGCACCGTTTCACGGTTTCCTCATTCAAATCTTCCCCGCTCATCCTCCACCGCCAGTTCTTCCCCAGGGTAGACGGCTCGTTGATTCTGGCAGACGTGCCAAATCCCAGATAATCCTGTACCGGTATCACCGCCAGGTCAGCCACGCTTCCCAGCGCTGCCCGGACTAAATCCCAGTGGAGCTCTCCCTCCGGTGTGTACCCGGCTCCTATGTACTCCCTGACAAACTTCCTGCCATGTTCATCCAGTGACGCGTACCAGCCCTCCGCGGTATCATTGTCATGAGTGCCTGTGTACACCACGCAGTTGGTCCCGTATTTGTGGGGAAGATAGTCACTGTCCTCACCGGCGTCAAAGGCAAACTCCAGCACCTTCATTCCGGGAAATCCCGTATCCTTCAAAAGCTGTCTCACAGTAGGCGTAAGGAACCCCAAATCCTCTGCAATGATAGGCAGCCTGTCCCCGCCGAAATATGCCTGCATCTGCTGGAAGATTTCGATTCCCGGCCCCTTTTCCCAATGGCCGAACTCAGCCGTGGGGTCGCCGTAGGGTATGGCGTAATACTCATCAAATCCCCGGAAGTGGTCCACCCGCACCAAATCATACATGCAAAAACAGTACTCCATTCTCCGCATCCACCAGGCAAATCCTGTTTTCCTGTGGTATTCCCAATTATACAGAGGGTTTCCCCACAGCTGGCCTGTGGCTGAAAATCCGTCAGGCGGACAGCCAGCCACGGCCCCCGGCATATTATTTTCATCAAACTGGAACAATTCAGGCCGAGACCAGCTGTCGGCGCTGTCAAATGCCACATAAATGGGAATATCCCCTATAATCCGGATGCCCTGCTCATGGGCATACCCCTTAAGGGCATTCCACTGTTCCTCAAATTTAATCTGCTGGAATTCATAAAACCCAATCTCATCCGTCAGCATGGCCCTGTATGCCTCCAGCGCCTCCGGTTTTCTCAGACGGATTCCTTCGTCCCACAGATTCCAGCTGCATGAATCAAAATGGTTCTTTACCGCCATATAGAAACAATACTCCCTGGTCTCATCCCCCAGTTTCCGGCCTGCCAGTTCATGGACCAGCTCCGGGGTCCGGCCCTCCTTCCAGCGCTCATAGGCCTTCCTCAAAAGCGGAAATCTGCCGTCGTATATCTTCTTATAATCAATATCCCTCTCATCACTTCCAAAATCCGTGTCCAGACACTCCTCCCTTGTGAGAAGTCCCTCCTCTGTCAGCTTTTCCAGGTCAATAAAATAAGGGTTTCCCGCAAAAGCCGAGAAAGACTGATATGGAGAATCTCCAAACCCGGTGGGACCCAAAGGCAGAATCTGCCAGCAGCTCTGGCCCGCTGCCTTTAGTGTATCAATAAAATCATATGCTTCCTTAGAAAATGCCCCGATGCCATACCGCGAAGGCAGACTGGCAACCGGAAGCAGCATACCGCATTCCCGCATAGTGATAATCTCCTTTTTGTCCGGTTCGCCCAATCATTTCACTGCCGCACTGCCGCAATCTGACAGGCCCCGGAAAATACCGATTCATTTTATCACACTTTCACAGCCCCTACAAGTAATTCCCCCCATTCTTGCGGTATTCCCCCGGCGTCTTCCCGTACTTTCTCCGGAACAGCCGGTTAAAATAGGATATATTATCAAACCCGCATCTCTGGGCCACCGCCGTCACCGGATCCGGGGTGGTGAGCAGCATTCCCGCTGCCTTTTCCAGGCGGAATTCATTGAGATACTGTATGAACGGCACACCCATATACTGTTTAAAATACTTCATGAAATGGGAATTACTGTAAAAGCACAGTTCCGCCCCGTCCTCCACGGTTATCTTCTCACCGTAGTGTTCCTCCATATACTCCAGCAGCCGTTTCATCCTCTCCCTGGACTTTCGCGGCTGTCCGGCAGCCCCCGGTCCCCAAATCCCCGCAATCAGGCCCAGAAACCAAAACAGGGTTCCCTTTACCCCCATCTGGTAGGCATAACCCTTTTTTCCGCACAGCTGGTCCATTTTCCTGATACATTCCATAAAAGCCCCGTAATCCGGCAGACCTTCCGTAATATGAAGAGGCTTACCTATGCCGCCCTCTGTCATGGGCCGTAAAAAATTATAGGTGCAGAGATCGGATTCATCCGTCATGAGCATTGAAGGAAGGAAAATGATATTTTCATACTCCATTGCCTCAAAACCGCACTGGCTGATGCCATGAAGCTGTCCCGGAAACACCACCACGGCCTCCCCCGCCCCGGCTTCATAGGGCTCCATATCCACCGTCACCATACCCCGCCCCTTTTTCACAGCGATGATCTCCATATCCTCATGCCAGTGAACCGGAACCTGGCTGAAATCAGCAGGAATGGAGCAGGGGTAAATGTTAAAGGGGAAATCCTTGCCCGCATGCTCTTTCATCTCATGGTATCCATATTTATCACGCATGCCGTCCCGCATCTACAGACCACCTTTTATCATATTTTTGATAGTATTGTACTATATCATCACATAATTATGCAAGATTTTCTTTTTGCATGCCATTATAATACAGACAAACGTACAATCATGCCGTTATCGGCACACCTTACGGAGGAATGTAAATCATGAATCAAAACCAATTGGAACAAATGCTGACAGATGCCTGCAAAAAAGATATTTCAAGCTGCACTGACAAAGAACTGTACACAGGCCTTCTCTGCCTGGTAAATAAACTGTCCAAAGGCCGGGAATCCGCCCAGGGCAAAAAGAAATTGTACTATATTTCCGCTGAATTCCTTATAGGAAAGCTGCTATCCAATAATATGATAAACCTTGGAATCTACAGCCAGGTGAAATCCATTCTGGCAAGCCACGGCAAAGACCTCTGTGTCCTGGAGGAGCTGGAGCCTGAGCCTTCCCTGGGCAACGGCGGACTGGGCAGGCTGGCGGCCTGTTTCCTGGATTCCATAGCCACCCTGGGGCTGAACGGGGACGGAATCGGGCTGAACTACCATTTTGGCCTGTTCAAGCAGTTATTTAAAGATAATCTCCAGAATGAGGAGCCCAACCCATGGATGGAAAACACCTCCTGGCTGAACAAAACCAATGTCACCTACCAGATTCCATACCGGAACTTTACGCTCACCTCACGGATGTATGACATCGAAGTCACAGGCTATGGCAACCGCACCAACAAACTGCATCTCTTTGATGTGGAGACCGTGGATGAATCCCTTGTGGAGAATGGAATATCCTTTGACAAGACGGATATCAGCAAGAATCTTACCCTGTTCCTCTATCCGGATGACAGCGACAGGGCAGGCCAGATACTGCGCATTTACCAGCAGTATTTCATGGTCAGCAACGCGGCCCGTCTCATACTGTCCGAGGCAGCGGCAAAGGGTTCCACCCTTTACGACCTGCCAGACTATGCGGTCATCCAAATCAACGACACCCATCCCACCATGGTCATTCCCGAGCTGATTCGTCTTCTCACCACAGAGCACGGCATGGAAATGGATGACGCCATCCAGGTGGTTACGCGGACCTGCGCTTATACCAACCACACTATCCTGGCGGAAGCCCTGGAGACCTGGCCCATGGACTACTTCAAGGAGGCGGTTCCCCAGCTGATTCCCATTATGGAGGTGCTGGACGACAAGGTCAGGAGGAAATTTGACGATCCGTCCGTATATATCATTGACAAGGGCGACCGGGTGCACATGGCCCATATTGACATCCACTATGGCTTCAGTGTCAACGGCGTGGCTGCCCTTCATACAGACATACTGAAGAAGAATGAGCTGAACAACTTTTACAGGCTTTATCCGGAGAAATTCAACAATAAGACAAACGGCATCACCTTCCGACGGTGGCTGCTTCACTGCAATCCCCAGCTGGCTGATTATATATCAGCACTCATAGGCGATGGCTTCAAGAAGGATGCATTTGAACTTAAGAAGCTGGATGACAGTACATTCACAGCCAACATGAAGATCCTGCACCGCCTCTTAGCCATCAAGGACAGTAAGAAGCAGGAGCTGGCAGACTACCTTAAGGAAACCCAGGACATTGACATTGACCCCAAATCCATTTTTGACATACAGGTAAAACGTCTTCACGAATACAAGCGCCAGCAGATGAACGCCCTGTACCTGATACACAAATACCTGGAAATCAAACGGGGCAGCAGGCCGACCACTCCCATCACCGCCATCTTCGGAGCCAAGGCAGCGCCTGCATATACCATTGCAAAGGACATCATCCATATGATACTCTGCCTCCGTCAGGTTATTGACAGCGACCCGGACGTAAGGCCCTGGCTGAATGTGGTCATGGTAAATAATTACAATGTGAGCCTGGCTGAAAAGCTGATTCCTGCCTGTGATATCTCAGAACAGATATCCCTGGCCTCCAAGGAAGCCAGCGGCACCAGCAACATGAAATTCATGCTGAACGGAGCCGTGACCCTGGGTACGGACGACGGAGCCAATGTGGAAATCCACGAGCTGGCAGGCGACGACAACATCTATATCTTTGGTGAATCCAGCGAAACCGTCATCCGGCGGTACGCAGAAGGCAGCTACTGCTCCCGCTCCTACTATGAGGCGGACCCTGACCTTAAGGAAGCCGTTGATTTCATCATCAGTCCCGCCATGGCGGCCGCTGGTTCCAGAGAACACCTGGAACGCCTCTACAACGAGCTTCTGAACAAGGACTGGTTCATGACCTTCCCCGACTTTAAGGATTACTGCCGGACCAGAGAACAGGCTCTTAGCGACTACGAAAACCGCACGGCCTGGGCCAGGAAAATGTTAATCAACATCAGCAAGGCCGGTTACTTCTCCTCTGACCGTACCATTGAGGAGTACAACCGGGATATATGGAAGTTAGATACGGGTCTGGCACCATAATTTGTAATAAAATCGGAAGGATTTTCATAAAATTTTCAAAGTCTTATGCTATCTTATGTGTTATACTATTACAATGGTATAATGAAACATCAAAAAGGAGCATAGTCATGAAAAAACTGATTACGGCCACGGCGCTTTTCCTGGCACTTGCCACAGCGTCCGGGGCCGTCCCCTATAATGCGGCGGATAAAGCGTTCTCTGCCTATGCGGTAGGCCCCGGCCTCAACAACCTGTCTGTCAAGGACGGCAGGGCCTCGTACCAGTGGGCCCTTAAAAATGACGGCCAGGCGCAAAAAATAGTCCAGGAACTGAATATCGATTCCCTGGACCCTGCCTATGTGCACAGGAACAAAAGAGGAAAGGTAGACGCCATAGCTCTTCCCCCGTTGGAGCCAGCCAATATCCTGACCAGCACCATTGATGCCGTTCCCGGAATCGACATCAATATCCAGCCGGCATGGCAGGCCTATTCCCAGATAGAGCCAAAGCGCCCTCTGACCGTGGCGGTCATAGACACGGGCGTGGACATCTCCCATCCGGATTTACAGGGCTCCATATGGGTCAATGAGGACGAGATTCCCGGAGACGGCATTGACAATGACGGCAACGGATTCGTGGACGATGTAAACGGCTGGAACTTTTACAGCAATACCAACCAGATATACGAAGGCCCGGAGGACGTCCACGGCACCCATGCGGCAGGCACCATTGCGGCCTCCAAGGATAACGGCGGTATCGTGGGAATAGCAGACAACAATTATGTAAAAATCATGCCTGTAAAAGCCCTGGGAGGAGAGGACGGGAAGGGTTCCCCGGAAAATGTAATTGCCGCCATTAAATATGCGGAGGCCAATGGCGCCCAGATATGTAATTTAAGCTTTGGATCCCAGAACTGTACAGAAGAATTCAAGGCAGCGATCCGCGACTCCGGGATGCTCTTTATTGTAGCCGCGGGCAACGGGGATGACAACGCAATCGGCTACAACATAGACGCCTCCCCCATTTACCCTGCCTCCCTTCCCTTTGACAACGTGATAACCGTAGCCAACCTGATGTTTGACGGCACGCTGGACGCGAGCTCCAATTTCGGTGCCGCCAGTGTGGATATCGCTGCTCCCGGCACCTTCATCCTGGGCATCACTCCTGACAATGGCTATGCCTTCATGAGCGGCACCTCCATGGCCGCCCCCATGGTCACCGGTGTGGCAGCCATGCTCTATACCTCCAGGCCGGAATTAAGCCTGCCGGATATCAAAAACGTAATCCTGGCCTCGGCCCGCAAGACGGACAGTCTGAACGGCAAGGTATTATGCGGCGGAATGGTGGATGCCAACGGGGCTATGCATTGGGGCCGACAATAATCAAGAGCACGGCGGACAGAACCCAAAAAGGCAGCCCCCACATCTGCAACCGATGTGGAGACTGCCTTCTTCTGTTTCATTTATAACTTCTTCTTACATCCCACGCGGTTATTCCACGCAATTAAACAGGATAAGCCTTGCTGTCCTTGTCGGCCGCGCTGCTGTCAACCTTAGTCTGCTGGGCAGCCCTGTACTCGAAGAAATCCTTGGCCACTGCCGGGAACAGCGCATAGCTGAGAACATCCTCATCCTGCTGCTTCCACTGTGCGCATTCCTTCTCAAACTGAGGAAGCTGCGGAGCAATCAGGTCGGCGGGACGGCAGGTAATCGGTGTCTCGTCGCCGATAATCTTTTTCTGCACTTCCGGATTAAAGGGCTTAACTGTCTGGCCGAATTCGCCAAGCATGATTTTCTTGGATTCCTTTGGAACCATCTTATAGCGCTCGCCCATAATAACGTTCATAACAGCCTGTGTACCCACAATCTGGGATGACGGGGTAACTAACGGAGGCTCACCGAAGTCCTTACGCACTCTCGGAATCTCCTCCAGAACTTCGCGGTACTTGTCTTCCTGTCCGGCCTCTTTTAACTGGCTTACCAGGTTGGAAAGCATGCCGCCCGGCACCTGATACTGAAGGGTCTTGATATTAACGCCCAGAACCTTCGGGTTCAGAAGGCCGCTCTTAAGGGCCTGCTCACGTATGGGCTGGAAATGGTCTGCAATCTCAGCCAGCAATGACTGGTCATAGCCAGTGTCATAGGGGGTGCCGCGGAACGTCTCCACCATAACCTCAGTGGCCGGCTGGCTGGTTCCCAGAGCCAGAGGTGACATGGCGCAGTCGATGATTTCGCATCCTGCCTCTACTGCCTTTAAGTAGGTCATGGAAGCAACACCTGATGTGTAGTGGGTATGCAGGTCGATAGGAAGGCTTGTTCCTTCCTTCAGCGCCTGTACCAGCTCTGCTGCCGCATATGGAGTCAGCAGACCTGCCATATCCTTGATACACAGGGAGTCAGCGCCCATGTCCTCAATTCTCCTGGCAATATCCTTCCAGTAATCCAGTGTATAGGCATCGCCCAAAGTATAGCACAGCGCAATCTGAGCATGTCCTTTTTCTTTGTTGGTAGCCTTCACAGCTGTCTCCAGGTTGCGGATATCATTCAGACAGTCAAAGATACGGATGATATCAATACCGTTGGAAATGGACTTCTGTACAAAATACTCCACTACATCGTCTGCATAGTGGTTATATCCCAGAATGTTCTGTCCGCGGAACAGCATCTGCAGCTTGGTATTCTTAAATCCGTCTCTCAGTTTCCTCAGTCTCTCCCATGGATCCTCCTTCAGGAAACGGAGACAGGAATCAAAGGTAGCTCCGCCCCAGCACTCAACCGCATGGTAGCCTACCTTGTCCATCTTATCGATAATGGGCAGCATCTGCTCTGTGGACATTCTGGTTGCGAGCAAAGACTGGTGGGCGTCACGAAGGACGGTTTCCACAATCTTCACTGGCCTCTTTTCTATCTCTGCCATAGTTATAATCCTCCTTGTTATGAGCATTTGGCGCCGTCTTTAAGGCGCTTGTGCGATACATGCCGCCCGCGCCCGGCAGGTGCTTTCACAGGCCGGGCGAAACGGCTGTCATTGTCAATATATTATGCCATTATACCCCAAATATTGCCATGAAGGTACCGGCCGCAACAGCGGTGCCGATAACGCCTGCAACGTTTGGTCCCATTGCGTGCATCAGCAGGAAGTTGGTCGGGTCTGCTTCTGCTCCCACCTTCTGGGATACACGGGCCGCCATAGGAACTGCGGACACGCCGGCAGAACCGATAAGCGGATTGATCTTTCCTCCTGTAATCTTGCAGAGGAGCTTGCCTAAAAGCACACCGCCGACGGTGCCGAAGATGAATGCGGTCAGGCCCAGGGCAACAATCTTGATGGTAGTTACATTTAAGAATGCCTCCGCGCTGGTGGTGGCGCCTACGGAAGTACCCAGCAGGATAACCACAATGTACATCAGGGCATTGCTTGCCGTGTCAGCCAGCTGTTTCACAACACCGCTCTCACGGAACAGATTGCCTAACATCAGCATTCCCACAAGAGGTGCCGTGGACGGCAGGATAAGGCATACCACGATGGTTACGATGATGGGGAACAGAATCTTCTCCAGCTTGGATACAGGACGAAGCTGTTCCATCTTAATCTTACGCTCCTTCTCAGTTGTCAGAAGCTTCATAAATGGCGGCTGGATGATTGGAACCAGTGCCATGTAGGAGTAAGCCGCAACCGCGATAGGTCCCATGATCTGGGTCTGTCCCAGCTTACTGCACAGGAACAGGGATGTAGGGCCGTCCGCACCGCCGATAATGGAGATGGCCGCAGACTCCTTGCCTGAGAATCCTAACAGGATGGCGAAGAAATAAGCAGAGTAGATACCCAGCTGCGCGGCCGCGCCCATAAGGAAGCTGATTGGGTTTGCGATAAGGGGGCCAAAGTCCGTCATGGCTCCAACGCCCAGGAAGATAAGGGAGGGCAAAATGCTCCACTCATCCAGCTGGAAGAAGTACCACAGAAGTCCGCCTGTTCCGTTGGACGTCTGTTCCGGAGAATACATGATATCCGGATAAATATTGACCAGCAGCATACCGAATGCAATCGGAATCAGCAGCAGGGGTTCAAATCCCTTTTTGATAGCAAGGTATAAGAACACCAGGGCCACTACGATCATTACATAGTTGCCTGCTTCCAGATGGAAAAAGGCCATCTGGTCCAGCAGGTTGTTAATTATATTGCCAAAATCCATAATGTTCCCTCCATAATGAATCCCACAATGCTATGGGCTCATCTCTTTAATTAGTTCAGAGTAGCTAATACCGTGCCGGATTCAACGGAATCGCCGGTGGACGCATTAATGCTGGCAATGGTTCCATCCTGAGGAGCCACGATGTCATTTTCCATCTTCATAGCCTCCAGAACCAGGATTACGTCGCCCTTCTTCACAGCCTGTCCTGCCGCCGCCTTAACAGCTACTACCTTGCCAGGCATGGGTGCGGATACGCTGACAGAGCCTGCTGCGCCTGCCGGTGCTGCGGCCGGAGCCGGTGCCGCCGCGGGGGCCGCTGGGGCTGCCGGAGCTGCAACTGGGGCTGCCGGAGCTGCCGCAATGCCGGATACAGCGCCTTCTTCTACGGTTACTGCATATGCTTTACCATTAACTGTGATTGTATAATTCTTCATGATTTCAATTCCTCCTGAATGAAAATAGTTATGGAACGTTTCCCGTCCTCTTATCTGCCCTTCGACCTCTGTACACGGCGGATGGAACGAACCACCAGTCCGTTAGAAGAAGTTCCCTCATATGCTGCGATGGCTGCCGAAATCACTGCCACCAGCTCTGCGTCGCCCATCAGGTCTTCGTCTGCCGCGGGCGCTGGGGCTGCCGCCTTAACCGGCACTGGGGCTGCCGGTGCCGGCTCTGCCTTTGCCTTCTGTCTTGTCTCCCACTTGTGGATGAACTTAAAGCAGGCAATGAGCAGGCTGATGAATATAAGGACCGCGAACACGGTGCCGATACCGATTACCGCATACACGGTTGCCGTATCCATCAGCTGTCCAATGGTTTTATTCTCTTCCTCATTTGAAGCAAGTTCAGTGAATTCCGCATCAACAATCTGCTGGGAAATCATATTCAGATTCATGACATACTGCATGGAACCCTCGGTGAATGTAACAGGCAGCATAACGGTATAGGTACCATCCGCCATCTGTACCACGCTTGCCTTGTCAATGTCGATGCTTCTGACATCTCCCAGTTCCTTCCTTACATTAATCTGCTCTTCACAGATGGCTGCCATAACCGCATTGCCCTGGGCTTCCGACATGACCTTCTGCGCAATCAGCCCTTCCGTGCTGACGCCCAGCGACTGGACTGCCGTCAGCTTGGCATACTCTGCCATCATATCATCAACAGGAGTTCCGTCCGTGGCAATCCTGGAAGATGTCACAGCTTCATCCTGTTTTGCTGAGCAGGCCGACAGGCTCAACAGGCAGGCGGCCATCAGAACTGCTGCTGCCACTCGTTTCATTAATCGTCTCATATACCTGTCACCTCTCTTTAAACCGTGCCATGCTTCTTAGACGGACGGTCCTCTCTCTTTGTGAACAGCATTTCAAAGGCCGCGATTACCCTCTGACGGGTCTCCCCTGCCTTTATTATGTCATCTACATATCCTCTCTTCGCTGCCGCCACAGCGCTGGACTGAAGTGCAGTGTACTCTGCTGTCTTTTCATTGATGAGTGCGGCGGCATCACCGGATGCGGCGATTTCCTTTGCATACATAATCTTAACTGCCTCGGATGGATTCATCATACCGATGACAGCGTCAGGCCATGCATATACCACATCAGCGCCAATGGACTTGCTGCCCATGGTCAGGTATGCGCTTCCGAATGCTTCCTTAACAATTACAGTTACCTTGGGAACGCTGGCATTGGCATAGGCATAGGTAAGACGCGCCGCAGCCTTTGCAATCCTTCTCTCGCTGCACATCTTGGCCTTGTAGCCCTTTACATTCACCAGTGTAAGTACAGGAATATTGAATGCGTCGCAGAAATTGATGAAATCAGCTGCCTTGTCACAGCCTTTGCCGGACAGGGCAGGCTCAAATGTTTCCTTCTCCTCCCCGTTCTCATAGATTTCCGTACGGTTAGCCACACATCCGATGGTTGTCCCGTTCAGGCGGATGAAACCGGCCACCATGGAAGGCTCATAATCCTTCTTAACCTCCATGAAGAAGCTGTTATCGGATATCAGTGTCAGAGCCAGAGCCGTGTCACCGGTGCATCCCTCGATATTATCGCAGATACGGTTTAAGTCATCCTGACACTCTTCGTATGACATATCGTCCTCATTGTTGGCTGGAAGGATGGAAACCAGGGCGCGAATCTGGGCGATAATGGAATCCTCGTCTCCTGTGAAATCAACCAGACCGGATTCCCTGCTCTGGAAATCTGCGCTGGAGGTATCACACTTCTCTTTATAATTGCCGTCAATGGCGTTAGGTGAATTAACAAACAGTTTGCCGGACTTCTCTTCCATGAAGGTGAAATCTGTGATGCCGGCAGATACTGCCATGCCGCCGCCGCAGGTTCCAAAGATTGCTGTTATCTGAGGAATCACGCCGGAAGCCATGGTCTGGCTTAAGTACAGCTTGCCGAAGCCGTCCAGGGCATCGGTCGCCTCCTGAAGACGCAGACCCGCACAGTCTACCAAACCGATTACAGGTGCTCCCATCTTCATTGCCATGGAATAGATGTTGCAGATTTTCTTTGCATGCATTTCGCCCATGGAGCCGCCTAATACAGACGCATCCTGGCTGTATACATACACCAGGCATCCGCCGATGGTACCGTAGCCGGTAACCACACCGTCAGCGGGGGTCTCCTGCTCAGTCATGTTAAAGTCAGTGCTTCTGGCCGTTATATAGGCTCCGACTTCAACAAAACTGTTCTCATCAAGCAGGGCTGCTATGCGGCTGCTTGCTGAAGTTTGTGCTGAATTACTCATTTTCCAGTCCTCCATCATTCATAAGTTTAACAATATCTAAGCAACGGAAATCCCATTCTCAGGCCCGTCGCAAAAAAAAGCAGAAATATTGCCACATACAATTATAATAATAAATTTGTCAAATAGCAAGCTCTTTTCCTTGAAAAAGGTGAAAATATTAACGAATTTTAAGATTCGTAAATACGAAAAGAGCTGTGGCTTTCACAAAATATGTGAACAGCCCCAACTCTTTTTTGTTACAAACCCATTATTCATTTAACCCATGGAAAAAAATTTGTCATGAATGACCTGTACGGCCTTCTCCGCATCCTTTTCGTCCACCAGTACGGATATCTTAATCTCGCTGGTGGATATCATGTTGATATTGATGTTGGCATCATAGAGGGCCTCAAACAGGGTTGCCGCCACGCCTGGATGGTTAATCATGCCGGCTCCCACCACGGAAACCTTGGCAATATGGCTGTTGGTCTCCAGACGGCCAAAGCCAATGGACTCCTGATGCTCCCTTAACAGCACGGAAGCCGCCTCCAGATCGGACTGGGCAACGGTAAAGCAGATGTCCTTGCCCTCCTCGTGGCCGATTCCCTGTAATATGATGTCCACGTTAATATGATTCTGGGCCAGCAGGGAGAACACCTTAAAGGACGTGCCAATCTCATTGGGCACCCCAATCAGGGCAATCCTAGCGATATTTACATTCTTAGCCACACTGCTGATATATGATTTCTCCATGCGTTTTGCAACCTCCTTCACCTTTGTACCTGGATGCCCTGTAAAGCTTGAGAGCACCTCCAGCTTTACATTATATTTCTTTGCCATCTCCACGGAACGGTTGTGGAGCACCTGCGCCCCCAGGGTAGCCAGCTCCAGCATCTCATTGTAAGTGACCTCATCCAGCTTCCCTGCGTCCTTCACGATTCTGGGGTCAGCCGTGTACACCCCGTCCACATCCGTGTATATCTGGCACAGATCCGCCCGAAGGGAGGCAGCCAGCGCAACAGCGGACGTATCGGAGCCGCCTCTGCCAAGGGTGGTGATATCCTCATAGCGGTTGATTCCCTGGAATCCCGTGACAATCACGATTTTCTTCTGATTCAGCTCTGTCTCGATCCGCTCCGTATCCACCTTCTTGATTCTGGCATTCCTGGACACGGTATTGGTAACCATTCCCGCCTGCCATCCCGTCAGGGAAATAACCGGGTATCCCAGCGCCTCGATTGCCATGGCGCAGAGGGCCACAGACATCTGCTCCCCGGTGGACAGCAGCATATCCATCTCCCGGTTGGAAGCAAGGGGATTGATCTCATTTGCCTTCTCAATCAGCTCGTCGGTGGTATCCCCCTGGGCAGACAGCACCGCCACTACCTGGTTGCCGGCCTTATATGTATCCGTGATGATTTCAGCCACATGGCGCAGCCGGGCGGCGTCAGCCACAGAGGTTCCTCCGAATTTCTGTACAATTAAGCCCATATGTCATTCCTTTCGTCCATACATTGTATCCCGCCAAAAAGCGGCGGCCCCAGAGGCCGCCGCCAGCAAGCGCTTATATTTAATTATTTTACACGCTGGATTTTGTTTGTCAACCGAATCCGGCCTTAACTGTTATTTCTCCAGATTTTTCCACTTAAAGTTGGGAACCACATCCGACCACTTGCTGATGCCGATGATTGGCTTTGCAAATTCAGTGGCCTCCAGGGTGGCGTTCTTCTTGTCAATATCCCGGAATACCTGCCATATCTTCTTGCGCTTGGTAGCCACAATCAGGTTGGGCTGGTTCATGTCGCACTCCCACAGGCCGAACTTCAGTCCGTCCTTTGCCTCGGACGGCGCGTCTACCTGACGGCTGACCGTGTAGGCATCAATGTACGGATTGCTGTCCACCAGGTAATAGGAATAGGCGTAGGCTGCCGCCTGAATCTCCGGAATATTGCCTCTGGTAGGGCTGTAGGACGTGAAGCCCTGCTCCGTAAGGATGATGTGTCGCACATTGCCCCCAGGCGCCCTCAGTGTATCCTGCACAAAATAATCCGTCAGCACGTTCAGGTTGGCAAAATTGATGACCGGTGAATTAAAATCATTTGTGAACAGCCCTGTGGACTGCGGGTCATCCCAGAATTCCGGCTCTGTCATAGGGCATGGATATGGATGATAGGCCAGGCCCCAGTCCATCTGTCCCTGGGTGTTGGCTATGGAGTTAAAGCTGTCCACAATCTCCTTCCCTCCATACTTAAGCTTGCCGTCAATCTCGTTCATCCAGTTATAATCCAGTGAAAAATATACCCGGTCATTGGCATTGGTGCTCTTGATGGCTGTGTAAATGACACGGAATGCCTTCTGATATGCCTTCACATAATTAGTCAGGTCCATGGCCCCCATGTAATTCCACTGCTGATTGTTAATCTCGTTGCCGATGATCCAGTTTGACACCTTGCCGTAATTAGGATTGCCGCCGCTGTAATGCTGGGCCAGGAAGGACGCGATTGCCTTGGTTTGGTCAAATCCGGCTTCGGTTTCCGCATTAAACATGTAGTAAAACGCATTGGAATTCTTCTGTGTGCCCGGATACACCAAATCCGGCGTATTGGGATTCCAGTCATTGAGCAGGATAACCGTAACCGTCATTCCCTTGTTAGACAGCGCGCTGATGGTCTTGTCATAAGCGTCCACCACGCCTTTATTAAAATGGTACGTCTTTCCGTCATACTGGTAATCAATTCCGGTTCCCATAATCTGGGAAAATGCGATGTTGGTGGTCACGTGCTTCACGCCCAGGTCAAAGGCGTCGTTGAGCATGTCAATCTCAATCACAAGCCCCTTCTTAGTCAGCGGGTCATTAAAAGATGTCTGGTTTTTGGCAATCAGCTCCGGATTGGTTATGTAGTGGGGCTGGCTGACCTTAATGAACTTGGTTCCGTCAAATACAGCCAGGACAAACCGGCTGTAAAGCTTATCCTGAGGTGTGCCCAGGTTCAGGGGCACGCTTACCGAGGCAGCGCTTAAGGCAGGCGAGGAAGCAATGAAATTGCTGCGGCTTCCTAACTCTTCCTCGTAGGGCTGCATTTCAAAGATATAGATGTTGCCGTCCGTTCCCGTCACATCCCCGGTGCTGGAAAATCCAATTTCAACGTTTTGTTTATCTCCTGAAATCTTACAGGAAGTAATCCGGCCCGCCACTCCCGGCGTGAATGCCTGGGCTTCTGCCTGGGTCTCCGCCTGAGCCGTGGTCCCAAATGCCATTAAACTTCCCAGAAATGCAGCAGTGCACAGCAGGGCCGCCGTCAGGGTCAAGGCCTTACCTCCTTTAACGAATGGTTTCTTCATTTATGAATTCCTCCCAACTTTCTCCAAAATAGGATACATGATACATCATACATAAATAAGTTTACTTTTTCAATGAACTTTTTATTACATGTCTCTTAAATTATACGAACAGGAGTCACATCTTCCCGTTGTGTCCCGGAACATCTGCCGCGCGGCATATGCACTTATCAACAGTTTTATTTTAAACAGCATCGGTATGGGAAGCGGCGTGATTGTAAACGTACTGTTATACCAAATGCTGGAGGCTGCCCTGATTGGTTTGTTTTTTCACACCAAACACGCAAAAAAGACATATGCGGCTATAATTGTTTATATTCTATTGTTTTCCGCTTTTGACGCAACACTTCTGAAAGCCTTTTCTTACATTTTATATTATACGTTCCACGTAAACATGACAGCCGGCAAAAGCCTGATGGATTATCTGGCATACAATTATAGCTTTTATCTGAAATCCGGAATTACATCTAATTTTATCGTTGTTCTCTTTTCATTAACTGCAGCTGTAATGGCGGGACGTTTTATTTTTTGGTTATGCATGGAAAAAGGTGGATGTCGTGAGACCAAACTATAGTTTGACCTCAATAACATAATAAATTACACGAAGGAGAAGCAGCAGAATGAAACACATCAAACCACTATTGCTGGCAGGAGTAGTTTCGTTTGCGGTAATGGGCTGTGGGAAATCACCGGCTCCGCAGGAAGAAACATCTGTCAAGGAAACAATTGCCGCCACGGAAAAGGAATCCGTGGCCGCGAAGGATGAAGCCCAAACAGTTAAGCTTTTGAAGGCGGACGCGCTGACGGATGATATGCAGCTGGTAGACGTCCGTGAAGAAGAACAGTATATTGGCTGGAATATCGGGGATAAACCAGGGGGACATATTGCAGGCGCCGTGGATTTTCCGGCAAGCTGGCTCAGTCAGAGCCCGGATACCTATGCAATCAGAACGACAATGGAAAACGAATTAAAGCGCCGCGGCATTGATTCCGAAAAACCCCTTGTCCTTTACGGAGATGATACTGTACCGGAGGAAACAGCTTCCATGTATGCGGAACTGGGATTTAAGGACATCTCTGTTCTGGAAGGAGGCTTCTCATCCTATTTGGAAACAGGCGGGGAAGCGGCAATGCTGCCGGGATTCAGCCTCTATGTATATCCCGACTGGGTACAGGCACTGATAGACGGAAAAAAGCCGGATACGTACGAGGGTTCCGATTATAAAATTATTGAGGTCTCTTTAAGCAGTGAAGAGGGAGAATACGAAAGCGGTCACATCCAAGGCGCAATCAATATAAAAGACACTTTCAACCATGTTCCGGGGCTTCGTGTACTTTCTGAATATGAGAACATACCGATGGAGGAACAACTGAAATTCTGGAATCGTCCGGAAGATTCCGTGATTCAGGAAAATCTGGAAAAGGCCGGAATCACGCAGAATACCACCGTGATTTTATATGCCACAACACCGGCCACTACCGCCGCGCACCGTGCAGGGGTCTTAATGAAATACGCGGGTGTTAAGGATATTCGTTTCTTAAACGGCGGAAAAACACTTTGGAAACTTCAAAACAGGCCTCTGGAGACAGAATCCAATATACCGGAAAATGTTTCCTTTGGAACGAAGGTTCCGTCTAATCCTGACCTTATTTATGACTATGATGAGGAACTGGGATGTGTAAACGACAATCAGGCGGTCATTGCATCCATCCGAAGCTGGAAAGAATATATCGGAAATGTCAGTGGTTATACATACATTGGCGAGGCCGGGGATATTGCCAAAGCGCGTTTTGGTTATGCCGGCTCAGACCCTTACAGCATGGAAGATTTCCGAAATATTGACAATACTATGTTTAACTACGAAATGATTAAGGACAGATGGGTAAAATGGGGGATTGTTCCAGATAAACGTATTTCTTTCCACTGTGGTACCGGGTGGAGAGCAAGCGAAACATATTGGTATTCTCTGGCATTGGGATATCCTGACATTCATGTGTATGACGGAGGCTGGTATGAATGGTCCAAAATGCCTGACAGCCCGAAGAAAGAACCAGGAGTGCCCGCAGACGCACCTGAACAGGAGCCGGCAGAATACTTTATACCAAAGGAAAAGTAAGACAAGAAACTGAAAAAAGTTCTGAAAACAGGGAAGGTTTCCTGCATACACTATCTGCAGGAAACCTTCCCTTCCGCTAATTCATAGAGCCTGTCGCACACAGACGCCAGCTCCCTTTCATTGGGGGAACAGTATACAACACCGATTCCCCTGCTCTTTGCAAATTCCAGAAATTCCCTCACTGAATTCCGCATCAATATGTCCGTGCCCGAAAACAGATTATCTATGACAATCAGCCTTGCCTTGGCTATAATCCACTTATACAGAGCAACATTCAGCTGGCACCGGTGGCTCAGTGTCTCAATTGGCCGTTTTAGATCCTCCTCCCGGATATCCAGCAGCGTCAGATAATCACAGGCAACCGCCTGTTCCAGCTTCTCCCGCACCCCCACTCCGGGAGCAAAATATTCCAGACCGGCAATGGTCAGGTTCTCGGCCACATCCAGCTTAGGAAAAAGGCTCTTCTTGTAATCCTCGATATATCCAAAACCGCGTCTGACCATGTTCTTTCTCCCCCCTGCCAGCTCCACCTGACGTCCAGCCAGCCAGGCGCTTCCCGATTCCACCTTAAACTCTCCGCTGAGAAGGCGTACGATTTCCCGGCAGTATGTGTCCTCCGGATGGATGAAACCCACCACCTCCCCGGGACACACATGAAAGCTCACGTCCCGCAGTTCCCTGGCCCGCACCTCCCGCACGGACAGAAGCACCGCCCGCCCCCCAGGCTCTGCCTGGGACCGGGTGATTTCCCTCCCCGCCTTCCGGTTCTCACCGATTATAATGCGGTCGATCATCTGCCGTTCAAATTCCTCCCGGTACAATACGGCTGCCAGACGCCCTTTTCTAAGGACAGCCAGACGGTCCGCTGCGTCCAGCATGATTTCCGGCCTTGTATCTATCCACAATATGGATATTCCCCTCTCCCTGAGCCGTATGACCAGTCTCTTCATATACTCAGTTTCCTTCAGAGTATAGTCCCTTGCGATCCCGTCCAGTATCAGTACTTTCATACCGGCACAGCAGGCCCTGCATATTTCTATGGTATGGCGCTCCATCAGGCTCAAACTGGCCACCGGAGCCTGTAGCCTGCATTCTACCTCCAGCGACTTAAGCGTCTCCCTCATGTGGAGCATTCCCTGTCTGGCAGGGAATGACAGACAGCCCTGTTTCTGCATCAGACACAGGTTTTCCTCCACAGAAATATCACTGATGACCGATGTCTTATACCGCACGCAGAAGATTCCGGCAGTCTGGGCCTGACGGATGGATGTAAACGCAGCCGGTCTGCCGTCCACATACATTCTCCCCCCGTCCTTCGGCATCCTGCCGCTGATGATATCCGCCAGCACGGATTTGCCGCTTCCGCTAAGCCCTGCAACACAAAGCAGCTCTCCCTGATACAGAGAAAGACTGATATCCTCCAGCGCCTTTATATCTCCATAGGCTTTTTTCACCTCGTCCAGCCGTATCTTTTCTATTCTCATGACTCACCGCCCTTTGCATCAGCGGCGGCAGGAAGAATGATTTCCACAATGGTGCCTATGCCCGCCGTGCTGTATACCTTGATTCCGTAGTCATCCCCGTAGTAGAATTTAATTCTCTGGTTCACGTTGGGCAGGGCGATTCCGGTATTCCCCCGCTTTTTTAAGTCCCTGTCCTGTTCGTAGACAAACCTTCCCTTGGCAAGCCTTTCCCTGAGACTATCCATCTGCTGTTCCGTCATACCCATTCCGTTGTCGGCAATGCGGATGATAAACCGTTCCTGTGTACCGTAGGCGTACACGCTGACCTGTCCTCCTCCCACCTTTGTCTCCAGTCCGTGATGGATGGCATTCTCAATCACGGGCTGGATGGTAAGCACGGGAAGCTTGTACTGCAGCAGTTCTTCATCCTCTATCCTCTGCTGATATTTGAATTTTCCCGGAAAGCGGTATCCCTGGATCAGAAGATAATTCTTCACATTGTCCAGTTCATCCTTAAGGGTAGCCATCTCGCCCGGCCTGCTTATACTGTATCGGAACAGCATAGACAGCGACTCTGCCATCTGGGCTATGTCCTCTGAATCCCGTATAATGGCCATGCTCCGTATGGTATCCAGGGTATTGTAAAGAAAATGGGGATTAATCTGGCTTTGCAGGGCATGAATCTCCGCCTGGGACGCCAGCATCTGGGATGTATATTCATTTTCCACTGACTGCTTCACATACTGAATCAGCCTGTGTATGGGCCTTCCCCCTTTTAAATCCGCCATATGGCGCTCAGGCTCCGCAATCATTTCGGAAATCTTCTCAATCTCCCTCAGGGGACCCAGAAACCGGACGCAGAACACCGCCAGCATCACCGCCTGGTACAAAAAGAACAGAACCACCGCAAAAATTCCTATCCTGGTCCTTAAAGGGCCAAACAACAGGAAAAGAAACAGCAGAATCACAAAGATACGGTCTGCCAGCAGCAAATAAAAATAAGAACGGTTGGTCTGCAGCTTGCTCATCATAGGCACCATCCATCAAACATAAAATCTGCGGTATTCTGTTGGTTTCACACCGGTCATCTTGGAAAAAAGCTTGCTGAAATGCCGTTCGTCCTGATACCCCACCAAACAGGCAATCTCTCCGATGGACTTCTCAGGATTTCTGAGCATTTCCTTTGCCTTGTCAATACGGACATCTATCAGATACTGGGTGAGAGTCTGTCCCGTCTCCTTTTTGAACATGGCGCTGAGATAAGCGGGATTCAGGAACACAATATCGGCTATGTCGCTCAGCGTGATATTCTCGCTGTAATGCTCTCCGATATACTCTTTAATCATCCGCACCGGACGGCTTCCCATGCCGTCCTTCTGTCTCTGGCACAGCTCGCAGCTCACACTGACGTAATCCGCCCACACCTGCTTCAGCTGATTCAAAGTGGTACAGTTTTCCAGACGCCTGATATAAGGCTCTGTATCGGGAATTTCATAGTCCTTCATGATATCCGAAAAAACAAAGCCGGCCCTCTCAAGCATCTCCTCCAGAAGGCCGTAAAGCCTGTAATACCGGTACCGTCCCTCCACCGCCCTATTCATGGCTTCTTCCCCTATAAGCACAAGCTTTCCGGGCACCAGAAGGGGTACCTGACGTTCCATCTTCACCTCAAACTCTTTGGGAAGGGGGTAAGAATCCTTCTTATAATTCTCCGGCAGACGGTCATGACGGATTATGCTTCCCACCCCCAGGTCAATACGCAGCATCACGGACTTCACAGCCGTATCCAGGGAATCCGACAGATATTCCAGGGATGAAACCTGGCTGCCGATTCCCACCGTCATCTCAAACAGGTCGTTTTTATATTCCGTACGTTCCAGCATCTCCCCCAGCTCGGAACAGATATGGTCCAGGGCAGATTCGCCGCCATCGTAGTTCAGGCAGATATAGCCCCAGGACCGGCTGATGATGAATTCCGTTTCATGGCAGCAGGCCTTAAGCTTTCTCATGATTTTAACAGTTATGGTTTCAACTGCCTGTTCAGGCACCTGGTATTCGGAATCCGACACGCAGTCCAGCTTGACTGCCGCCACGGTAAAGCAGCTGCCCCTGAAATCAAAAATATCCTTATCCTTCCCGGCCTCAAGGGCCTGCCCGAACAGCTTTCCGTCCCCCGTCAGAAGGTTCTGCAGCAGGTTCTTGCGCAGTATCCCATTGTTGGACGCCAGTCTGTCCTCCATAAGATTGAACTGCATCTGCTGTTCTCTCCTGCTGGCTCTCTGACTTTCCAGCTTGGCCAGGACATCGTTCAGCTCGTCCTTCTTGATGGGCTTTAACAGATAGTCGGATACACCGTACTGAATCGCGCTTCTGGCATACTCAAACTCACTGTAGCCGCTGATAATCACAAACTCCACAGGTATCTGTTCTTCCCTCACATGCCGTATCAGATCCATTCCGCTCATTCCCGGCATCCTGATATCTGTTATCACCACGTCCGGCTTCAGCCGACGCACCATTTCCAGGGCCGTGATACCGTCCCCTGCTTCCCCTATGATTTCCACCGCTGTCTTTTTGCGGTCAATCAGGCTTTTTATCAGCAAAATAATATTAATTTCATCGTCAGCAATCAGAACCTTCAACAGACTCCTCCCTCCCCAGACCATCATCCATTCCTGGCCGCCCGGTTGGATGCATATCCATCCAGCGCCACCGCAAACAGGATGAAGATGCCAATGACCACCTGATGCCAGAAGGTATTCACATTCAGCAGGCTCAAACCATTTTTAATCGTTGCCATGAGAATCGCCCCAAAGGCAGTGCCCACCATATTCCCCTTTCCTCCCGACATGCTGGTCCCGCCTATGACGGTAGCCGCAATGGCGTCCATCTCATACGCATTACCGGCCTCCGGTACAGCGGCCTCGCTCCTGGATGCTAGTATCACTCCCACAATGGCGCACAGCACCCCGCTCAGCATGAAAACAAGAATCTTTATTTTATCCACATTGATTCCCACCAGCTTGGCCGCATCCTCGTTGCTGCCAATGGAGACCGTATATCTTCCAAACTTTGTCTTATAGAAAAGATAATAACACACCAGAAGAATAATCAGGGTGAGAATAATTGGAAACGGAACGACCCCGATATATCCCTGGCCCACAAACTGGATCTCCGGATACTTGAGACCGTAAAGCGGTATTCCCTTTGTATACACATAAATCAGGCCCCGCAGTATGCTCATGGTTCCCAGGGTGGCGATGAAGTACGCTATCCTGAGCTTTGTCACCAGAAGGCCGTTAACCAGGCCGATGAATGCCCCTAACAGGATTACCACGCCTATGGCCAGATAAATATTGTAACCTCCCAGTATCATGGCAGCCAGAACCATACCGCTGATTCCCACCGTAGAGCCCACGGACAGGTCGATTCCACCCAAAGAGATGACAAAGGTCATTGCAAAGGCCACGATGGCCGTATAAACCGCCTGCCGTATTCCAATCATAATATTGGAGAATTTCAGGAAATTAGGGCATGCAACGCTGAGTCCGATGAACACTACCAGATACATACCAATGATTCCTACCCCGTTTACATTGAGTACATTTTTTAATGCTTTACTTTTCATATGCCCTCCATTATATCAGATATAAGATTTACAATCAAATACAGCTACACAGAGTAGTGCTTGATTTCTTCCGTTGTGGCTGATTTCGCATCCATAACCCTGGTCACCCTCCCCTGCTTCATCACCAGGATCTTATCACAGATGCCCAGGACCTCCTCTTCCTCTGAGGACACAATGACAACGCCCTTTCCGGACTTCACACATTCACCGATGGCTTCATATACCTCTGTCTTTGCATTCACGTCAATTCCCCTGGTAGGCTCCTCCAGAAGGAATACATCCCCTCCCATCATCATCCACCTGGCCAGCATCACCTTCTGCTGGTTTCCTCCGCTCAACGCGCTTATGCCCTGCCGGATTCCCTTGGCCTTGACGCGCAGCTTTTCCATGTAATCCGCGGAAACCCTGTCCTCCAGCCGGCGGGTCAGGGTCCTGCCCCTGGAAATCTGTCTCAGAGACGCGATGGTCATGTTCCATGCTATGTCCTGTTTCAGGAAAAGGCCGTCCACCTTCCGTTCCGCCGGCACAAACGCAATTCCCGCATCCATGGCATTCCTGACTCCGCCTGACTCCAGACTGCTTCCATGAATCTTCACCGTCCCGCTGTCATAGGCCGCAGCCCCGAACACAGCCCTTATGACTTCGCTCTTACCGCATCCTTCCAGACCGGCAAGTCCTAAGATTTCCCCCTTGTGAAGCTCAAAGGAAATGTCCTCAAAGGTACTCTTTTTAGTGAGTCCACACACCTCCAGCAGAGTCTCCCCTATAGAGACCTCTGCCTTGGGATACTGGTTTTTCAGTTCCTTTCCCACCATGGCTGATATGATGCGGTCCACCGTATAATCCTTCACATATCCTTCCGATACCTTCTGACCGTCTCTCAGCACGCTGACCCTGTCGCATATTTCCATCAGCTCATCCAGGTGATGGGAAATAAATATGATGGAGTGTCCTCCCTCCTTAAGCCTCCTGATGACCTTAAACAGCTGTTCCCGGTCGTTTGCCTCCAGGGCCGCAGTGGGTTCATCCATGATGATGATCTGCGCATCAGCGTACACGGTTCTGGCTATCTCCACCATCTGCTTCTGGGCCAGAGGCAGATATCGCAGAGGCCTGTCCAAATCCATATCCACATTCAGGCTGTCCCTCAGGACCTTACCCGCAATCTCCTTCATCTGCTTTTGCTTCAGGTGAGACACCAGGGTCCTCTGTGGCGTCAGCTCCCGGTTGAGGAATATGTTCTGCACCGCATTCAGGTCCGGCATCACGCTTAATTCCTGGTATATGGTACTGATTCCCAATTTCTGGGCATGGGATGCATTCTGGATATCCACCTGGTTTCCGCCCAGAATGATGGTTCCCTTATCCATCCTGTATATTCCGCAGAGTATCTTTATCAGGGTGGATTTGCCTGCCCCGTTTTCACCGATAAGCCCTAACACCTCACCCCTGTGAAGGGTCAAATCCACACCCTCCAGCACACTCACGCTCCCAAAGGATTTATAGATACCTTCCATTTTTAAAACAACATCTTCTTCTGAAAACATCCATCCACCTCACTCTCACTATTCATACCACTCCAAAGGCGCCTTCCGGTACGTCTCGTACTGGTCTATATCATGGCTGAAAAGCACCTGGGCATGATACCTGTTTTCCAGCTTCCGGATTCGGTCAATGGTCCGCTCAAATCCCCTTGTATCATAGGCCAGCCCCGGATACTGCATGGGAGGGCCGTAATTCATAGCAGTATTGACAGCGTCTGATGCCACTATATAATTGCCGCTTACCGGCAGGCTCACCAGTAATCCCATCATTCCATATGCATGGCCTGGTCCGAAATTCATGACGCGTATGCCCGGATACAGTTCCATTTCTTCCTCGTCCATGGTTTCCCAGTTAAGGTCTGCTGCCAGCCAGGCTTCGATATCATTTTTTATGTAACCGCCTGAGGTTCTTCCCAATCCGTACATGCGCATGGTCTGGGTAAACTCCCGGTCACTTACAAGAATCCGTGACTTTTTAAAAAACTCCAGCCCCCCTGCATGGTCCTCATGAAGATGGGATACCACAACCCACGTAATATCGTCTGGCCTGTATCCCAGCCCTGCAAGGGCATTTACCACAAAATGGCCTTCCTCCAGGGCCACCGGAGTCCGCTTCCTGTTTCCCATATCCCACCGTTTTGTCATTGCCTCGGGATGGCATCCTGTGTCAAACAGGATCGTTCCCTCCTCATTTTCTATGAGCACATAATAAACTGGTGATTTCACCCAGCGGCTCACAGTTTCCTTGTTATCCGCATCTGCCAGCGTGGGCATGGCCACCATATTGGCCAGGTCGCATTCAATCATACCACCCGGTATAATAAACATTCTTTTATTCCCCATACAGATTCCTCCTGATATAAGACGGGCACAGCATTCATTTCTGCTGTGCCCATGAGTCTGTCATTATTCAAATATCACCCTGTCCAGCTCGCCTATGTTGTTCTTGTCATATACCTTGGAAGGCCGGTTGATTACCTTTTCCACATTCTTGCCCTCGATGCAGAAATCGTTCACGGCGTCGATGATATCAATGCCTGTGCCATATTCGCCTACGTCGATGGTGGCAGTCATCTCATTGTTCTCAATCGCCGCCACACCGTCCTTGGTGCATCCGTATCCGATGGTATCAATCTGGTCCAACAGACCTCTTTCTTTGATGGATACCAGGCCGCCCAGCACCATCTCATCGTAATCACCGAAAATCAGGTTGATGTCCGGATTGGAGGTAAGAATACTCTCGGTGACGCTCTGGCCCTTCTCTCTCGTCCAGTCAGCTGTCTGGGAGGCTACTATCTGGATATTATCCCTGCCCTGTATTCCTTCCTTAAAGCCGTCGATTCTCATGGTATTTACAATGCCCGCATATCCCTCCAGTATGGCCAGCTTCACATCCTTGTCCCCGTAATGCTCCGCCACATATTTACCGATTTCCAGGCCCGCGTTGTACTGGTCATATCCGATGCTGGAAACATAGTAGATATTGTCCTTGTCCAGCTCCGTCATATTGAACAGAAATACCGGAATATCTGCTTCTGCCGCCGCTCTCAGATAGGGAAGCATGGAGTTGTCACTCTCCGTTGCCAGCGCAATGGCGTCCACCCCCTGCTGTATCATGCTCTCCATGATATTGCCCTGTTCTGTGATGGTGCTTGTATTGCTGACCGGAGCCTGTACCAGAAGTTCTATATCCAGTCCCTTGTCCTCTATCTGTTTCTTTGCCCCATTGATAGTCATGGTGTAGGCCGTGTTCATGGTTACAGGAATCAGTCCCACCTTCAGCGTCCTGTCCTTGATGGAGCGCGGCTGGACAGCATACTCTCCGTTTTCCGGCTCAGCTTCCTGACTCTCTGTCTCCTTGGCTCCCTCTGCCTTCTCAGTCTGCTCTGTCTCAGCTTTGGCCTCCTGTGTCTGGGCTGCAGTAGTTGTCTCTGCCGGCTTCTGGTTGGAAGTGGCACACCCCATCAGAGAGATTGTTGTTGCCGCTGCAAGTAGTAATGCTAATCTTCGTTTCATCCCTTTTCCTCCTCGTTATGAGCACTTAGGGCCTGTCTTTCAGGCGTTTACGTGCGGTACATGTCACTGGCACTTAGCGAGGTTTTTTCGAGCTTAGTGCAGTGGCCTAATCTCCGGTTGTACATTTTATACAACCAGTTGTTATTTTCTACACATCAATCATACATTATGCACATTATTGTTTCAATGAGGTGATTTTTATATTTTGTGGGGTGATTTTAGATGTTTGGACCATACGAAGATACCGCGCCAATTTTTACCATGAATCACTGTCCGACTCGTCTGTGCTGTCGGCTTCCTCTTCCCCACCGGCCGGATTCATATTGAACATATAACTGAAATCCCTGGCACCGTCAAGCACCAATCTGCCCCTGTAACGTTTATAATCAAAATATGAATCAAACCGGAGCCATCCTTGGCATCAGTCCCCAGCTGTTCTTGGCTCTTGGGTCCGCAATATTAACCTTACTGTCATACAGATACAAATCAGCCAGATGAGAAACTGCGCATAGGATGTAATTGTATATCTCTTTATCACGTTCATTCGCCGTACCTTCTGAAGGAACATATGAGGTGCCATATGTCCACCACAGCTCCATTCCATACTCCTCAAAAGGGCCCGTACCTCATCAAATCCCATGCCGAAAGATATCTGGTTATTTCCCATAACATCCTTGACTATAAAAGCGCTACATAAAAGTTTTACTTTAAATTCTTTTAAATCAGCATTATCCTCCAAATCTGTATAAGCCGAAAACGCTTCATTTACCTGTGTTTTAGTGACCATGCCCGGTACAGCCCCCTGCTCGGCGGAATACCGTTCCAGAAAGTCCTCCAAAAATGCCATGATTCTGAGATTCTGATTCCGCTCTTTTTCCTGTCCTATTTTTAGAGGCTCTGTAACAATCTCAATGGTCCTGGTCTCCCTTCCCATGTCGGAGAACAAACGTATTACCGTATCACCTCCATGGGTCACCTCCAAAAAGGTCATGCTGTCAGGTAATCTGTTCAGGGCAAAACGCACTTTATAAGGCAGTTCGCATTCCATGCCAAAGGTCCAGTCTTTATGACTGCTGTATTTCTCACTCATTACTTCTTTCTCCTTATATTTTACCTTGAAAAGCTTTTCTGAACCTAGTATAAGTATATTTCGTCACAGACGGACATGGACAGCATGGTTTGTACATTTCCTGTCATCCATGGTTCACGAAATGCCGGATCGCGGCCGGGAATTTTTACGCAAAAATCCCCGGCAAAGGAATCATCCATCCTCCGCCGGGGCATTCTCGCACTCAGCAACATCTCATTTATTCAAAATCAATCATACATCAGCCGGCTAACTCTATGCCGCCAGCCCTATCCCGTCAACCAGCCTCTGCCACCCGGAATCCTTTGGACTCCAGCATATCCCTGCACTCCCCGTCCAGGTGCATACAGTATACTTTATGCCTCAGCTCCTCCGGAACCGTCTCCTCCAGGACTCCCACATAGCAGTGGCTGGGGATTGGCGGATTGCGGAGGGACGTGTCGTGGTAAACAGCGTCCAGCTCCCCGTCCTTAAGCATGCCGGCGATCCGCTCCGGCATCCGCGCGGAATCACCGCTGTAATAAATCCTCATTTCCTCTGTCTCCAGAATGTACCCGAAGCAGTCCATATTGTCCGCATGCTCCACCGGCACCGGTTCAGCCCGAAGACAGTCCACTTCCTCAGGAAGTCCTTTGTAATAATTGTAAAATTCATCCTTAATGCCCATAAGCCGCAGAAGCTCCACCACGGTTGCCCTGGGGTGAATGACGCTGATTTTTCTTCCCAAAATACAATAATTGTAAGAAATCAGAGACCCAAGGCTTCCCACATGGTCAGCGTGAAGATGGGTCAACAGTACATATATCTGCCTGTATTCCCTGAGGCTGCTGCGCTTCATCAAAAGCTCGTAAACCGTCTCGCCGCAGTCCACCAGGAACAGGCATCCGTCCGCCTCAAACCAGGCAGATGTATTTCCCATGGCAGGATTAAAGGCGCTGCCGCATCCAAAAAAATGCAGGTCTAAATATTGTTCCATAACGCTCCTCCTCTCATGCTCTCACATACCCTCCTTTATTCCTTCATCACTCTTTGATTCCGGCGCTGACAAAGCTGTTCATAAACTGCTTTTGCAGGAAGAAGAACGCTATGAGCAGCGGCAGGATAATGATAAAGGTAGCCGCGCAGACATTGGCCCACTGCATGTTGGCCTCCTTGGACTTGGCGAAGATGGCAAGTCCCACTGTCAATGTGCGGTTGGAGGGTGAATTGGTCACAATCAGAGGCCACAGGTAGTTATTCCAGTGGTAGCTGACGGAAATAACCGCAAAGGACATATAGGCAGGCTTTGCACAGGGCATGTACACCCTCCAGATGGTCTGCCACGTGTTGGCGCCGTCAATTCTAGCCGCCTCAGCCAGAGCCTTTGGTATGGATTTAAAATGCTGCCTCAGCAGGAAAATGGCCAGGGCGCTTCCAAAGAACGGCAGCATGATACCCACCTTGGTATCGGTAAGTCCCATGTCAGCCAGGGTCATGAAGTTAGGTGTGATGAGCACGTCATTGGGAATGATAATCTGCATAAAAATGACTGCAAACACCAGGGTCCGTCCCTTAAAATCCATGACAGCCAGCGCATAGGCAGCCAGAGTGGATGTGACAAACTGTACGCAGAAGGTCACCACCACCAGTATCAGCGTATTCAGATAATACCGGGCAAAGGGAATGGCATTCCATACATAGGACAAATTCCCAAAGGTAAAACGGCTGTTGGGAAAAAAGGTCATATGGAAGGTAGGCTCACTGAAGGCAGTCCCCACCAGCCACACCAGGGGAGCCAGCCACATAAACGCCAGGACCAGGGCAAAAACAGATATTGCAGTACTTTTAACTTGTTTCATACCGGCTCCCTCCTTTAATTGTAATGTATCTTCTTATCCTGGCTGATGAACCTTGGCAGGGACACCACAAGCAGAAGTCCCAGCATGATTACGGTCAGGGCCGATGATACGCCGTAGTTGAAGTTTGTGAAGCCCTGCTGGTAAATATAGTACAGAAGCAGGGTGCTTGCATTGTTGGGCGCTCCCTCTGTCATGATGACCACATGGTCCACCAGCTTAAAACAGTTGGTGAACGCAATGGTGGACACAAACAGGAAGGTGGGCGCCAGCAGGGGAATGGTGATGCGCCTGAACACGGTCCAGCTGCCTGCCCCGTCAATCCTGGCAGCCTCCATCACCTCGTCGGATATGCTCTGGATACCGGACAGGAAGAACACCATCAGGTATCCGGCCTCCTTCCAGACATACATCACCGCCATGGCCGGGAGCACCGTATTCTTGCTGGACAGCACATTCATGGGTTTTAACCCCATGGCTATCAGCAGCTGGTCAAAGAGTCCGTTCTTTGCCATATAAATAAACATCCACACGCTGGCAATGGCAATCATGGGCATGACCACCGGATAGAAATAAGCCGTGCGGATAAATCCCACCCCTTTGCCCTTGCGGTTTACCAGAACCGCCAGGCCAAGGCCCACCGCCATACTGGGAATCACCGTCATAAGGGCGAATACGATGGTATTTTTCATCACCTTCCAGAACAGCTTGGAACCGGCCAGCTTCACATAATTCTCAAGGCCGATGAACTCGGCGCTGTCCATACCAAGCTTGTACTTGGAAAGGCTTAGATACAGGCTCCTGAATATGGGGAACACTGTAAATGCCAGCATAAATATAAGCGCCGGGGCCATCAGGGCCCAGGCCGTCGCATTATTCCTGATTTCACGCTGCTTCTTTGTCTTGGTTTTCATCCTCTCACCAGCCTTTTCATATTCCGCCTGCCGGGCCGGGTTTTGTGACATGTCCCGGTCTCTTAAGGCGCTGTGTATGCCCGGTCATGGGGCAAAAGCCTTGCCTTTGCCCCACATGGCACCGGACCACAGCGCCTTACTTGTTCCTAACAGGTATTACATTCATGCTTCACAGATTTTACTGATACTCTGACAGGACTTCTTCTGCCTGTTCCTGGGCCGCATCCAGGGCCTCCCGGGCAGACATATCGCCGACAACGGCTGCCTGGATGTTATCATTTAACACCCTCCAGATTTCAGCTGCATTGTATGTAGTAAGCTCAGGCTTTGCATAGGGAAGCTGCTCATAAGCAACGGACGCCTGGGGAACCTCTGCATAATAATCCTTAATCAGGTCCGTGTCAAAGCAGGACTGTCTTGTGGCCACATAACCAGTATCCAGGCTCCACTGCGCCGCCCTGTCCGTAGAGGTCGCGAACTTGATGAACTTCCAGGCAGCCTGCACCCTGTCCTCGGAAATGCCGCTGGAGATATAGAAGTTGCCGCCGCCTGTAGGCGCTCCCACTCTCTTGTGAGCCGGAAGGAAGGCTGTCCCAAAATCAAAGTCCGCATTGTCATGGATATTAGCCATATTGCCTGTGGTGTGGTAAATCATGGCCACCTCTCCCGCAAGGAACTGGGTGGGCAGGTCGGTCCACTGTACAATACCCTCCGCCATACATTTGTACTCATTCTGAAGGTCCAGCCAGAACTGAAGCGCCTCCACGTTCTCAGGCGTGTTGAAATACACGCTCTTTCCATCCTCGCTCATCAGGTTCTGTCCGTCGGTGCTGTTCTGCAGGCAGAAGCCTGTAAACGCCCACTGTGCGGAACCGGAGTTCAGAGCGATTCCAACGCCGTAGCGTCCGTCGTCCGTCAGCTTCTGGCCGTACTCAGCCAGTTCTTCCCAGGTAGCGGGAGGCGTTTCCGGGTCCAGGCCCGCTTCCTTAAACGCGTCCTTATTGTAATACAAAACCATGGTGCTTCTCTGGAACGGTATGGAGTATATCTTTCCGTCCACATAGGAATCTTCCATGAAGCCCGGAAGGAAATCATCGATGTAAGCCTTTCCCTCTTCTCCGTCAGCCTCAATCAGTTCGTCAAGAGGCATGGCCATGCCGGTGGAAGCCATGGTAAAACGCTGGGTAGCGAGGCTTACAAACACATCCGGAGGCGTGCCGCCCTGCATGGCTGTCTGAATCTTTGTCACTGTATCGTCATAATTGCCCGTATAAACAGGCTCCACGAAAATATCCGGGTTCTCTGCATTAAAATCCGCACAGATTTTCTCAATCAGCTGTGCCGCGGAACCGCCTACATTGACCGGGTAATAAAAGGTAAGGTGCAGCGCGCCGTCGTCAGCCTTGGCTGCATCATCCTTGGAGCTATTCGTGCCCCCTCCCCCAATTTCCTTAGACTGCTCTGCCGGCGCCCCGTCTGTCCCGTTACTTCCTCCCCTTCCGGAACATCCTGTGACGGCAAGACCTGCTGCCATGGTCATGGCCAGGACCGCTGCTGCAATCTTCTTTGATTTTTTCACAATACATACCTCCTTTTATACTATTGGAAATTTGTCATCTGTTCTGTAATTTCATCATAGCATTGTATTTGAAACGTGTCAATATTATTTTAAGGCATTTTGCACATTTATCTTATACTTTAATTAGTTTTTACATAAATTTTTTCTACTTTTTGCATATTTTTTACATTTTAACGTGTTTTTATCTGGCTGTCCCCTCTGTAGATTCCGTATTTTATTGAATCGTAGTTGCAATAGTTTTACAAATCACCCGCCATATGGTAAAATTAAATCAAATATATCTTTATAAAGTGCATCATTTGAAAGGAGAGCCGGCAGATGACTACCATCAAAGACATTGCGAGAGCGGCCGGAGTGGCCCAGGGCACCGTATCCAACGTTCTCAACGGGAAGGGAAATGTGAGCAGCGAGAAAATACGGCAGGTCATGGACGCTGCCGCTGCCCTTGGCTACGTGCCCAATGAGCGGGCCAAGCTGTTGAGGAAGGGCAGGTCCAATACCCTTGGGGTCATTCTCCCCAACATCCGTTCCAAACAATATATAGACTTCTATCTGAGTTTTAAGGCATATGCGGAAAATCACGGCTACAGCGTGTCCCAGTACCTGACCAGCGACGACAACCGGGAAGCGGAATACGCAGCAATACAGGAAGTCCGCTCCTCCATGGCCCAGGGCATGGCAACGGTCTCCTGCTGTTCCTTCGCCGGCGCCACCCCCTACCTGGACGAGCAGGGCATGCTGACGGACCATGTGGTATTTGCGGAACGCCGTCCTCCCTTCTCTGCCCCCTATGTCGGCTTCGATTACCACAGGGCGGGAAGCGAGCTGGCCTTAAGGGCGCTGGAGCGCGGCTTCTCCAACCTGTGCCTTCTCACCGGAAGTCTCCAGCTGCCCAATGAATCCGACTTCTATAACGGGTTCATGGGCGTCATGGGTTCATCCGGCTGCCGGGTAAACCACATCCAGACAGACCCCTACCGCAAGCTGCAGAATATCATGCAGATGTTCGGAAACGCCGCTCCCCAGGCCATCTTCATCTCCAACTACGGCTTCGCGGAGAGCGTCAAGGATATATGGAACACCTTCTATTCCGGGGACAGTCCGGAAATTTACACGGTATCCCCCATGTTCACCATGCCGGAAAATGACTTCCAGAAATATGAGCTGAACTACCGGCAGTTGGGAAAGATTGCGGCGGAATGCCTGATCAGGGACATATCAGAAGAAAAGGCGAAAAAGAGTGGTTCGGAAGAAATAGGCGAACCGCAACAGCGGACCGGACAGGCCAGCGGACATCCCTGCCTGCTGCTGGAGAATTCCGGCTTCAGAGACTGGTTTGCGGGCATCCTCATCCCATCCTCCAAAGAGCCCTTAAATGTGCTGACACTGGACAGCCCCAGCGCCTACACCATGCGCAACCTGTCCCGTATCTACACCAAGAAAACCGGGGTCCCTGTGAACATCACCATCTATTCCTACGAGGAGATATACGAGGCCTTCAACCATATGCGCCATGATTCCGTCTTTGATGTACTGCGTCTGGACGTGACGTGGCTGTCCTGGTTCGCGGACAAAATTCTGCAGCCCCTGGACCAGATTGACCCTGATATCTCCAGCTGCCTGGACACCTTCTTAGACGGAACCATTAACCAGTATTCCATAGTGAGGGGCAGGGTATACGCCCTGCCGTCCACTCCCAGCGTACAGCTGCTGTACTACCGGAAGGATCTGTTTGAAAGTCCTATCTACCGCAGGATGTATCACGAGACATACCGCCAGGAGCTTAGGCCGCCTCAGGATTTTAGGGAGTTCAACCAGATTGCCGGATTCTTCACCAAGGCACGCACCCCATCCTCCCCTGTGGAATACGGGGCCACCATGACGCTTGGCTCCACCGGGGTGGCCGGCTCCGAATACCTGGCCCGCCTGTTCAGCCACCAGGAGAATCTTTATAACGAGGACTGCCGGGTCACTCTGAATTCCCCCGCGGCCATTGGTTCCCTTAAGGAGCTCATCGCCCTGAAGGAATACTCTGACCCCAAGTACTGTTCCTGGTGGACCAACACAGCCACCACCTTCGCGGGAGGCAATGTGGCCATGGCCATCCTCTACAGCAACTATGCCTCGGATCTTCTGAGCCACTCCTCCCAGGTAGCGGGAAATATCGGATACGCCATGACGCCTGGCAGCAATCCTGTCATCGGAGGCGGTTCCCTGGGCGTGGCCAAATATACCAAACGGCCTGAGGACGCTCTATCCTTCATCAAATGGATGTGCAGCGAACCCGTGGCCTCCGCGGCCACGCTGTTAGGCAGCGTATCCCCCTGCCGCAAGTCCTATGACAATTACGAGATACTCAACACCTTCCCCTGGCTGAACCTGGCCAAGGACGGATTCGGACTGGCCCACGGCCGCCGTACCCCTGAGTTCTCCACACAGCCCTTTGATGAGCGCAGCTTCCTCAGCATCATAGGCATGGCAGTGAAAAATGCCTACAGCCAGGTCATGACGCCGGAGGACGCCCTGAATTACGCACAAAAGCTCTATGACGAACAGTTTAGCCGCACCAATATATAAACGCGCCTTAAAACACAAGTTCCAGGCAGGACATCCCTTTGAGGGTTCCGGCCTGGAAGCTTATTTTAAGACGCGCTTTTCTTTGTCTCAGCACAGCTTTTCCATGACAGATGCCGAGGTCTTTTCATTATTCACGCTGCACCTGTCATAGTATGTCCTGTAATATTCCGTGTACAGCATATCAATCAGGAAGAGCTGGCTGATTTCCGCCGAGGAAGAGCCTGCCTGCAACGGACTTTCATTGGCCCCGCACAGGAGCGTCAGGTCCGCGTAGGCCGTAAGAGGCGATTTGATGAACCGGGTCACACAGACAATGGCCGCTCCTGCCTGCCTGGCCAGCTGGGCCACGTGGATGGTGTCCTTGGTAGCCCCGGAATAGGAAAAGATGACAGCAACCTCTCCACTGGACATGGTGGAGGCCATCATGGCCTGCATGTGGGAATCAGAGGCACAATAGACCTTCGGCTCAATCTTCAGGAACTTATCAGCCGCCTTCATGGCTGTCGTCATGCTGGTACCCACACCGTAAAAACAGATGCGTCCGGCCTTGTGGAAGCACTCAATGACCCGCCGGAACACATCCTCCTTTAACAGGGAGTGGGTTTCCTTAAGAGCCTTTATATTGGAACTCAGCACCTTCTCCGCCACCTGGGAAAATGAGTCCTCCAGGCTTATGTCGCTCTCCATCTGTCCGAATCCCTGTTTTCCCTCGTGAAGGCTCAGGGACAGAAGCATCTTAAATTCCTGGTATCCTTTGCAGTTCATGGTCTTACAGAAGCGGAACACGCTAGTATCCCCCACTCCGCAGGCTTCGGCCAGTTCAGTGATGGACATAAACAGAACCTTCTTGGGGCTGCTCAGGATATAATCAGCCACCTTTTTCTCCGCCTTCGTAAACTGGTTATACCCGCCTCTTATTTTCAACAAAAAATCCTCTGCCATTTTCCTTCCTCCTTATGCGGCCCGCCCTGTGAAAAATAAATTTACTCCTATTATAAAAAAAAATATTTCTTTTAGCAAGAAATGTAGTAAAATTAAATTAAATAATTGCCATTTTCAAAGAGGGGGGCTGTATTATGAGGCATATTCCAAAAAAAGAGCTTTTGTCCATCCCCAACCTGATGGGGTATTTCCGTTTAATCATGATTCCTGTATTCGTGTGGCTGTACCTGAGGGCTTCCACGGACGCAGATTATTACAGGGCTGCCATCGTCATGGGCATATCCTCCATCACTGACATGTTCGACGGAATGATCGCCAGAAAATTCAATATGATTACAGAGTTCGGTAAACTCCTGGACCCCCTTGCTGATAAGCTGACCCACGGGGCCATCCTGCTCTGTCTGTGGAGCCGTTATCCCCTGATTCTGCTTCTTCTGGTCCTGTTTGTGCTGAAGGAAGGCTTCATGCTGGTCATGGGCGCCGTTAAACTCAGGGAAGGCAAAAAGTTAAACGGCGCCAAGTGGTTTGGCAAATGCTGTACCGCCCTGCTGTTCGTGGTGCTTTTTCTCCTGCTGCTCTTCCCCCACATGTCCCTGGTTACGGTCAATCTACTGATTCTGTTGTGTGCGGCCGCCATGCTCATCACCCTGCTTCTCTACATACCGGTATTTCGCAGTATGTGACCAATTCAGTGTGCGGCAGAAGCAGTATGCGGTAAGGGCAGCATTGCGGCCGGAGCAGTATGCCCTTTACTGCCGCGCTTCCTTATACACTCTCTTAAGGGTGAAGCCCCTGCCTCTCACCTCATTAATCTGGTTGATAATCATGAATGCCTCCGGGTCTTCATCCATGACCAGGCTGTTCAGCCTGGGTAAATCCCGCCGGGAGATTACCGCCAGAATCATTTCCTGTTCCCTGTGGAGATAACCGGTCTCCATATGCAGCAGGGAGGTTCCGCAGTCAATGCGCTCCGCTATGAGGCGGTTGATTTCCTCATGCTTTCTGCTGACAATCTTAACCTGTATTCTGGCATTTCCCCACATAAGGACCTGGTTCAGCACCATGGTGTATACAATAATCAGTATGATACCATAGAGAACGGCATGGGAATCAGCCGCAATCAGCTGAAGGCCCAGAACCACACAGTCCATGAGGTACAGGGTCATGGACACATTTACATCCAGCTTTTTCTTAAGCACCAGGGCAGGTATATCCATCCCCCCAGTGGAGGCGCCAGCCCGCATCACTATGCCGATTCCACCGCCTATGAGCAGTCCCGCATAGAGCACCGCCACCAGCTTCTCCTCCAGCACAAAGCCCCCGAATCCGCTTCCCTCCAGCACCCCCAGTATGACCGGGTAGATAATGGTGCTGAGCACGGTTGTCAGGGCGAACTGTTTTCCCAGCACCCATGCCCCCAGCAAGAACATGAGCACGTTAAACACGCTGACAAAAAGGCTGATGGGGATGCCAATGCTATGGTTCACAAAGAGGGCCAGGCCCGTGGTCCCTCCGGTAATGAGTCCGTTTGGCACAATGAACAGCACCACTGCCGCCGCGTACATTATATTTCCCAACACAATCTCACCCAGGCTCAATACAATTTTAGCCGTCGTCTTTTTCTTTTCCATGATTTTAGTCCTTTCTCACTGCACCGGAATGAATTCCTAAATTAAAAGACGGCAGTTCTCTCTGCCGTCCTGACGTCTCAAACCTTCTATAATACAGGCTCCCGGTTCCGCCGGGGCCTTCCCTGTACGCTTTCAGTACCATCATGTTCTGTCCGTTCTCTGTTTCGTATAATGAATCCTGCGTTTTATGGTAGCATGTTTCCCCAAACCTGTCAAGAGCCCCTTCCATCCGTTCATCCATGTGATAAACTGTAAGGCGGAATACTCCAACCAGCAACAGAGGCCCCGCGATATTCACCAGGCTGGCCAAATGGAACGAATTGGGAATCCTGCCGGGAGGTGCCAAGTCCGAGGTCCGCGCCGGTGTGGTGGGATGTTCCAACCTGACCGCGGGCGGCCTGGAAAACTGCGGCCTCATGACCCCGGAGGCAGCCAGCCTGGCAGGTCCTAAGCTCCGGGCGGTCTGTGAGTCCCTGGGCATTCCTCCTGCGCTCAATTTCGGCCCCTGTCTGGCCATCGGAAGGCCGGAGATGGTGGCCACGGAACTGGCCCGGGCTCTTAATGTTGAGCAGCCTGGTGACAAAGGTCCCCACAGAGGACATGAAGGCCCTTACAGGCGGACAGATCATTGTGAACAGCGATGCGGATGAGTCTGCGGACATCCTGGAACAAATCATTATCGGCAAGAGACAGGCACTGAATATATAGGAGGGCGGCTATGAAACGGATATGGATTGACGCCGGCAAGTGCGATGGCTGTCTGAACCGCACACTTGCCTGCATGAATGCCCACAGGGCAGATAAAGGCAGCATATATGATTTGGATCTGACAGACCCTTCCAATGAAAGCCGCGGCTTCATCCACCGGCAGCCGGGCGGTTCCTACCGCCCAATCTTCTGCCGCCACTGTGACGAACCGGAATGCGTGAACTCCTGCATGAGCGGCGCCCTCTCAAGGAACCGCAAAACAGGAATCGTGGAATACGATGAAAAACGGTGCGCCGGATGTTTCATGTGCGTGATGAACTGTCCCTTTGGCGTCCTTAAGCCTGACACCGCCGCCCGCAGCCGCATCATCAAGTGCGATTTCTGCAAGGACAGCGGCAGTGAACCCAGCTGCGTGAAGGCCTGTCCAAAAAAGGCAATCTGGATTGAGGAGGTGCAGTCATGAGATATGTTATCGTAGGAGCCGGCCCTGCCGGCATCAGCGCGGCCAGGCCACTGCGCCAGCTGGACAAAGACGGTGACATCATCCTGGTATCAGAGGATAACCAGGTTCACTCCCGCTGTATGCATCACAAATACCTGAGCGGTGAACGGGGTGCAGAAGGAATCAGCTTCATTTCGTCCGACTTCTTTGAACAAAACAGCATAACCTGGTATCCCGGAAAGACAATGGTCCGGCTGGACTGCAAAGAGAGCCGTATCCTGTTGGACGACGGCACCTTCCTCCCCTATGACAGGCTGCTGCTGGCCAGCGGCGCCTACTACCTTCTTCCCCCTGTTCCAGGCCTTAAGGAAGCAGGAAATGTCTACGGCTTCCGCGATTTGTCCGGCGCCCTGGCCATTGACAAGGCGGTAAAGCCAGGGGCCGGGGATGTATGCGGACTGTCCGGCATCTGGCCCAACGCCATGAAGCAGGGCGTCATCGCTGCCAAAAACATGTACGGCATCCCCACCCCCTATGAGGACACATACGCCCTGAAGAACACCATGAACTTCTTCGGCCTGCCGGCACTTTGCATTGGGGATATCAACTGTCTGGACAACCGCGCTCTGGTCATAACAGAGGAGGACAGCAAGAACTACAGAAAGGCCCTTGGTGGAGGACGGTGTATTAAAAAGCATACTGATGGCGGGAAATATCTCAGGCAGCGGCATTTACCAGTATCTGATTAAAAACCAGATAAAATTTCTGCGGCTTTGACACGTCAAAAGGCGCCTATACGTGGGACACGGACCTGTGCCGCGAATAATTTTCACTCCAGATATCACAAAAAACCCCGGAAGATAATCTTCCGGGGGTTTTTTACTGTTTGGGCACAATATCAATTCAGATATACTAATTTATGATTTAAGCGTATAAGCTTGCCGAAATTATTCGATGATGCTTACAACTCTACCGGAACCAACGGTTCTTCCGCCTTCACGGATAGCGAAACGAAGACCCTGCTCCATAGCTACCGGATGAATCAGCTCTACGGTCATCTCTACGTTATCGCCAGGCATACACATCTCAACACCCTCTGGCAGATCGCAAACGCCAGTAACGTCAGTTGTTCTGAAGTAGAACTGCGGACGGTAGTTGTTGAAGAAAGGAGTATGACGGCCGCCCTCGTCCTTTGTCAGAACGTAAACCTGAGCGGTAAACTTGTTGTGGCACTTAACGGAACCTGGCTTGCACAGACACTGTCCTCTTTCGATTTCAGTTCTCTGAACGCCACGCAGCAGAGCGCCGATGTTGTCGCCGGCCTGAGCCTCGTCAAGCAGCTTACGGAACATCTCGATACCAGTAACAACGGTCTTGCGGACATCCTCATGGATACCGATGATTTCAACTTCGTCATTCAGGTGCAGAGTACCGCGCTCTACTCTACCGGTAGCAACAGTACCACGGCCGGTAATGGTAAATACGTCCTCTACAGGCATCAGGAATGGCTTGTCTGTCTCACGAACTGGGTCTGGTACCCAAGAGTCAACAGCGTCCATAAGCTCAAGGATCTTGTCGCCCCACTCGCCGGAAGGATCTTCCAGAGCCTTCAGAGCAGAACCCTGAACTACAGGAGTATCATCGCCTGGGAACTCATATTCATTCAGCAGGTCTCTGATTTCCATCTCTACCAATTCAAGCAGCTCTGGGTCATCAACCATGTCGCACTTATTCATAAATACAACGATATAAGGAACGCCTACCTGACGGGACAGCAGGATATGCTCTCTTGTCTGGGCCATAACACCATCGGTAGCAGCTACAACCAGGATAGCGCCGTCCATCTGAGCAGCACCAGTGATCATGTTCTTAACGTAGTCAGCATGTCCTGGGCAGTCAACGTGTGCATAGTGACGATTCTTGGTCTCATACTCAACGTGTGCGGTAGAGATAGTGATTCCACGCTCTCTCTCCTCCGGAGCCTTATCGATATTCTCGAAAGCAACAGCCTCGCCGGTACCTAATCTCTCATGAAGAGTCTTTGTGATTGCTGCGGTTAAAGTTGTTTTACCATGGTCAACGTGTCCGATGGTACCAATGTTACAATGAGGTTTGTTTCTTTCAAACTTAGCTTTAGCCATTTTATAACGTCCTCCTTAATTTGCGCCCTTTATAGTGGGCTATTATAGTTAATGTCAGGCTATCAACCATTATATTCTATTTTCCTTTAGTTTACAAGCCTTTTATCAAGAATCTATCTTATTTCTTATGGTCGGAAAGTACTTTTTCCTGTACATTCTTCGGAACCGGCTCATACTTTTCAAAGAACATGGAGTAGTTACCACGTCCCTGTGTTCTGGAACGAAGATCCGTAGAATAACCGAACATTTCTGACAGCGGTACATATGCTTTTACCATCTTGCCGCCGCCGATGTCTTCCATACCCTCGATGCGTCCACGGCGAGAGTTGATATCACCGATAACATCTCCCATGTACTCTTCCGGCATGGTTACTTCAACCTTCATGATAGGCTCAAGCAGGATTGGGCTGCCCTTCTGCATAGCTTCCTTGAATGCCATGGAACCGGCAATGTGGAATGCCATCTCAGAGGAGTCAACCTCATGGTAAGAACCGTCGTATACATCGGCATGAACGCCCAGCACTGGGAATCCGCCGAGGATACCGGTCTTGCATGCTTCCTCGATACCTTCTCCGACAGCAGGGATGTATTCCTTCGGAATGGCACCGCCCACAACGGAGGAAGTGAACTTGAAGGTTTCTTCCGCGTTTGCTTCCATTGGCGTGAAGTGAACCTTACAGTGACCGTACTGTCCACGTCCGCCGGACTGCTTCGCATACTTGCTGTCAACGTCAACAGCCTTTGTAAATGTCTCCTTGTAAGCAACCTGAGGCGCGCCTACGTTTGCCTCAACGTTGAACTCACGCAGCAGACGGTCAACAATAATGTCCAGGTGAAGCTCGCCCATGCCGGAGATAATGGTCTGGCCAGTCTCCTCATCTGTACGTACGCGGAAGGTTGGGTCCTCCTCAGCCAGCTTAACCAGCGCGTCGCCCATCTTATCCTGGCTTGCCTTGGTCTTAGGCTCGATAGCAATATCGATAACCGGCTCCGGGAATTCCATGGACTCCAGGATAACCGGATTCTTCTCATCACAGATGGTATCGCCGGTGGAAGTCACTTTAAATCCAACTGCTGCCGCGATGTCACCGGAATAAACCTTATCCAGCTCGTTTCTCTTGTTGGCATGCATCTGAAGAATACGTCCTACACGCTCCTTCTTGCCCTTGGTTGCGTTCAGTACGTAGGAACCGGAGTTCAGGCTTCCTGAATACACGCGGAAGAATGCAAGCTTACCAACAAATGGGTCGGTCATGATTTTGAATGCAAGAGCTGCAAAGGGCTCATCATCAGAGGAATGACGCTCAACCTCGTTGCCGTCCAGGTCAGTACCCTTAATAGAAGGGATATCTAACGGTGAAGGCATAAATTCAATAACTGCATCCAGCAGCTTCTGAATGCCCTTATTTCTGTAAGCAGTACCGCAGCATACCGGAATAGCGGCACACTCGCAGGTAGCTTTCCTTAAGGCTTTCTTAAGGTCATCATTGCTGGGCTCCTCGCCCTCCAGATATGCCATCATTAAATCATCATCCAGCTCGCAGATTTTCTCTACTAACTCGGAACGGTATAACTCGGCATCATCCTTCATATCCTCAGGGATATCAATGATGGATATATCGTCGCCCTTATCATCATTATAGATGTAGGCTTTCATTTCAAACAGGTCAACGATTCCTTTGAAATCATCTTCCTTACCGACTGGCAGCTGAATGCAGATTGCATTCTTGCCAAGTCTGGTCTTAATCTGGTCTACTGCGCCGTAGAAATTCGCTCCCAGAATGTCCATCTTGTTAATGAAGGCCATACGAGGTACGTTGTAGGTGTCTGCCTGACGCCATACGTTCTCAGACTGGGGCTCTACACCGCCTTTTGCACAGAACACGCCCACAGCGCCGTCCAGTACACGCAGGGAACGCTCAACCTCAACAGTGAAGTCAACGTGTCCTGGAGTATCAATAATGTTGATACGATGCTCTAATGCACCTGGCTTCGGCTTGCAGTTTTCCTGCAGGGTCCAGTGACAAGTGGTTGCAGCGGAAGTAATGGTGATACCTCTCTCCTGCTCCTGAGCCATCCAGTCCATGGTAGCAGTACCTTCATGGGTATCGCCAATTTTATAGTTTACACCAGTGTAATACAGAATACGCTCAGTCGTTGTGGTCTTACCAGCATCGATATGGGCCATGATTCCGATATTCCTGGTTCTCTCCAATGGATATTCTCTTCCAGCCAAGGGATTTTCCTCCTTAAATAATCAAACAGGTTAAACACATTCCAAAGATTAGAAACGGAAATGTGAAAATGCCTTGTTTGCCTCTGCCATCTTGTGCATGTCTTCTTTCTTCTTTACAGATGCACCTGTGTTGTTGGCAGCATCCATGATTTCATTTGCCAGTCTGTCCTTCTGGGTCTTCTCGCCTCTCTTACGGGAGTAGAGGGTAATCCAGCGAAGAGCCAGTGTCTGTCTCCTCTCGGGCCTAACCTCGATAGGTACCTGGTAGGTAGCTCCACCGATACGTTTTGCCTTAACTTCCAGAACAGGCATGATGTTGTTCATTGCTTCTTCAAAAACTTCCATAGCGTCCTTGCCAGTTGTCTCCGCAACACGGTCAAAAGCGCCGTATACAATTTTCTGCGCAACACCCTTCTTACCATCTAACATAATGTTGTTAATCAGCTTGGTAACAACCTTGTTATTGTAGATTGGGTCTGCCAGAACGTCTCTTTTCTGAGTATGTCCTTTACGTGGCACGTTACTTCCCTCCTTAATAGAACTGTAAAGACCTGCGCCGCAGATTCCTTACAGCGTTTCATTAGATCATAGGTACTCGTGCTTTGAGTGCTTAGCGAGGTCTCTCACGAGCTTAGCAATCAAGCACACCTGCGAAGCGGGCGCGTCTTTCAGCGCGACACTGAGCATGGTGCCTCCTGCTGCTGTTTTTCCTCTGCACCTTCCACACGTTCATGCACGGTACTACAATATATAATCCTGCAACCTACAGGTCAATATCATCATTCCGGCATAATTCCTACAAATCAAATTTGCGGTCTAACTAAGTTATTTCTTCTCTTTTGGCCTCTTAGCGCCGTATTTGGAACGGGCCTGCCTTCTGTTTGCAACACCTGCTGTATCCAGTGTACCTCTTACGATATGATATCTGGTACCCGGAAGATCCCTTACTCTTCCTCCACGGATCAGTACAACACTATGCTCCTGAAGGTTGTGGCCTTCTCCTGGAATGTAGCTTGTAACTTCGATGCCATTGGAAAGACGAACTCTGGCAATCTTTCTGAGTGCTGAGTTAGGCTTCTTAGGGGTAGCTGTCTTAACAGCTGTACACACACCACGCTTCTGTGGAGCAGAAACCTCTGTAGCCTTCTTCTGTAAGGAGTTGTAACCCCTCTGCAGAGCAGGTGCAGTAGACTTCTTAACGCTGGTCTGTCTTCCCTTTCTCACTAACTGGTTAAATGTTGGCATTCTTTTCACCTCCTGTGATATTGTCTGCGGTTGCTGTATATCAGCTTTTTGCGCACGAAAACATTACGTGTTTCAGCACGCCATATCATTATATACATGCAAAAAAATTCTGTCAAGGAATTTCTTTATTTTTTTTCGCAATTTCCGGCACCAACGGCCCTAAAACACGCCCAAAAGAGCTGTATATGCCAGCGTGACCGCGAAAAACACCAGAATCATGGGGATGTTTCTCCTTACCAGGGCGCCGATATCCACCTTAAAGCACTCCGCGGCAATGAACAGGCACACATGGGTAGGGGATACCTGCATGGCCGCATAGGCAGAACCCATAAACAGCACCAGCAGGGGAACACCCGCCTCGGGCATGGCCGCTATGGCCATGGGCATACACAGAGGTATGATGGCATTGGAGCCGCTGATGATGGTGCCGAAGAAAAATATAAGGGCAAACACCATGGGAAGCGGAATGGACAGGCCTCCGAAAAATACCGGCAGTTCGTGGATAACCCCCGTATAGGTAATAATGTCCTTAAACATCATGATTAATATGGTATTAAAGATAATGACCGGCTCAAAAGCCGTCCTGAACATGGGCATTATCTCCCGCGGCTTCAGATGGTCCACAAAGATATTGAGAATGGCTGCCATCGGTGTGGCCACATAGACCGGTATGTCAAAGGCTATGAGCAGCATCACAATCAACAGGATGGACCACAGACTCTTAAACAGCATGACTGCCGCCTTTTTCCTGCCTCCCTCCGGCTTCTGCCCCGTGGACCTGGGCACCCTCCTGAGATAAAAGATGTGACCGATAATAAACAGGGCCGCCACCAGGGACAGCATGGCAAGAACGAATTCCCCCGCTCCCACGCCGGACACAGCCAGCGCTATCAATATGGAGGAGTAGGTGGGCAGAAAGCTCTCCGGTATATGGCGGTAAAAACTGGTGACACAGGTCATGTCCTCATTGCTCAGGTAATCCTGACATGAGGATCTGACAATCTCCGCACAGATTGTCATGGTCCCTGCAGAGGGAAGCAGGCCGATGACCGCAGGTGCCGCTGACGCATTTACCCGGCGGTTGTTAAACAGCCAGTTTAAGGACTGTTCTGCCTGCTTTAGGCGGTTCCTGCGTTCCAGCATGCGCTGCAGAAAGGTGATAAAGTAAAAGCTTAAGACCACCGTAACCGTGTCCCTGCTGACCAGGGCTCTTCCCATGATGGAAAGGGCGTCGGATACATGGACTCCGTACAGAATGAGGGCAGCCGCCAGGCCGCCTGAGATAGCCCAGAACAAAGGCCGCTTCATCCAGAGGATGGCAATAATTACAGCAAACACCAGACAGAGCTTCATTATTAATATATTCATTTCTTATTCTCCCATACACATTATTACAGCTGCCATGATATAATCCTACCATGGCAGCTGCCTTGACTGCTGCTTATTTTTCAGGTTCTTTTTTCTTCTGATCTCCCCCTATGTAGTCCACATCCAAATCCTGGGGAATCTCTTTCCTTTTCAGGCCGGCGCAGGCATAAACCCATGACACGGCCAGCAGGCCCAGCAGCAAAGTGACAGACTGTTTCGGCATGGACGCCAGCAGGGATGATGCCAGCACCACTGCGGTGACTGCTCCGAATACAGACCAGGGCTTGTACAGTGATACCGGAATCTTAAGCTTTGTCCTGCCCGCACACTGGGGGTACTTGGAGGCCAGGAACCACAGGGATGCCAGCACCAGTACCTTTTGCAGCAGGGATACCGAGGTGCTCAGCTTGGAGATAAAACCCAGGTCAAAGCCGGTCAGTATGGACCCCATGCCCAGCACATAAAAAACCGTCAATATCTTCCACGCCGCGCCGCGCTCCGTGACAGTTGCCAGAGATTGGGGCAGAAGTCCGTCCTCGCAGGCCACAATCAGTGGCTTTGTCACCCAGGAGAGCTGGGCATTCAGCGTAGACGACGTTGCTCCCAGCGCTGCCCCAATCACAAACACGTAATACACCGGCCTTGGAAGCACCTCAAAGGCCACGATGGTCAGGTTCTGGTCCGCTACCTTATCAATAGGAAATACTCCTACCGCCACCAGGGCCACCAGAACATACATAATTCCCACCAGAACTGTGGATATAATCATGACAAGCGGGATATCCCTGCCCGGATTCTCGGCCTCTCCGCCCAGCTGGCAGATAACGGAAGCACCGCCTGTGGCAAAGCTTAAAAGTGCCAGGGCTGCCATGAAATTTGGAACCCCCTTATAAAACAGATGTCCAGTCTGGAATATATATGGAAAGTCCGCTTTAGGCAGCCCAAAGGCCGCAAAAGCCAGGATTGCGCCTGTCATAACAGCACATATAATGGTATTCACCACCGCGGCCTGCTTTGTTCCGATGATATTGACCGCAAACAGCACGGTCAGTATAACAGCCGCTATGAAAATCTGGCTCATCCCGGTAAACAGGCTTACAAAGTTTCCTTGCTGTAAACGCGCCATAATCCCTCCTAAAGCTTCATGTGCTTTTTATAAGCTGCCGCCATGCGCTTTAAGGCATCCGTCAGTACCTCTGTGGGGCAGGCAATGTTGATACGCTCAAATCCTTCACCTTCTGGGCCGAATATGTAACCCTCGTCCGTGAAGAAATAAGCCTCCTCCACGTTAATCCGCTCCAGTTCCTTATAATCAATTCCCAGCCGCCGGCAGTCCAGCCACATGAGATAGGTCCCCTCTAAAGGTGTTACCTTAACCCGCGGAAGTTCCTTCTCTATAAAATCCTCCACAGCCTTCCTGTTGCGGACAAGAAGCTGGATACATTCCTCAAGCCACCCGTCACATCTGGTGCAGGCCAGTTCGGTACTCTTATAGCCCAGCACGTTCAGACGGTTGCTCTGTGCCGTATGCAGCAGCTGCGTCATATAGATGCCGCGTTTTTCCTCGTCCGGTATGAATATACAGCTGGACTGCATGCCCGCCAGGTTGAAGGTCTTACTGGGCGCAATACATGTCATGGTATGGGCCTCCAGTTCGCCGGAAATATTCGCCATAACCGTGTGCTCATATCCCGGCATGATTAGGTCGCAATGAATCTCATCGCTGACAATAAACACATGGTTGTCGATACAAATGCGTCCCACCCTTTCAAGCTCGTCCCTGGTCCACACCCGGCCCACCGGATTGTGAGGGCTGCAGAATATAATCAGCTTATTTTCAGGCTTTCCTGCCATTTCTTCCAGAAGTTCATAATCCATCTCATATCTGCCGTTGATATTAACCAGAGGGCATCTCACTTCCTTCCGATCATTTCTCCGGACCGCAAAGGAAAATGGGTAATAAACAGGTGTCAGCAAAATAACACCGTCACCTGGCTCCGTATAGGCCAGCACGGCCTGATGAAAGGCATTTACGATTCCCGGCGTGGTAATCAGCCATTCCCGCTTTGTCTCCCATCCATAGCGCCTCCTTGTCCAGGATTCAACAGCCTCATAAAAACTGTCCGTACCACACGGATACCCCAATACCGACTGGTCCAGATACTCCTTAAGGCCCCCCATTATTTCCGGCGGATTCTTAAGTTCCATGTCCGCCACCGACAGGGGCACCACACCCTCCGGCACATTGGGGTTCAGCCCTTTCATCCCCTCCCACTTGGACGAACCGCTGTTCCTCCGATTGGGTGCTGTAATAAAATCGTACTTCATGCTTGCTACTCCTCCTTTAGGCAGATTTATAGGTTCAGCTATGTAACGCTGTTAAACCGCATCAGGGCCTCCCCTATTACCCCCTCATGATGCTGTCCATTCCCTCGCCCGGCGAATAGGCCCGTGTCACCACACGATGTCCCACCAGATAGTCCAGGGAACAGCCGAACAAATCAGCCAGCTGTTCAATTTCATAAAGGGAAAATTCTGTTTCTCCATACAGTTTAAAAATCACATCATTCAGAGGAAGCCCCAGGACAGCTGCCAGCTGCTGGCCCTTCAGGCCATGGCGTCTCATTTCATAGTGAATGTTTAGATATATCATTTTCTGATTCCTCCTCTTTTTAGCTAACTATTGTGAGTTATTTATTCTTATCATACTCTCTTTAGTTAGTTTATCAATAAAAGATTGACGCTTTCACTCACAAATGTTAATATCTTTCTGGAGGTATGAACATGGGATTCAACGAGAATTTAAAGCTGTTACTATTAGAAAAAAGTATGAAGCAGGCAGATTTATGCCGCATGACAGGCATACAGACCTCTCTCATGTCCGAATATATAAACGGCAGGAAAAGTCCTACCATCGGCAATGCCATCCTGATTGCCGATGCCCTTAACATTTCCCTGGATGACCTGGTAGGCAGAAAATGGAATACCTGCCGCGATCAAAAGAAGCCTGGTGAATATACTGATGAATTAAGCGAGACATTGAATAAATTGACAGAAAAGGAATGTATCTTTGTCATGGATGTTATAAAGGCGCTGAAGCAGCATCTGCAATAAAAAAAAGCATCTGCAATGAGAAAAAGGCCGGGGCGCGAAGCCCTGGCCTTATCAATATACACTTATATCATTTCCCGCAGTATCACTCCTCTATGATTTCATATCTGAACCAGTCAAAATCAGTATGGTTATGTGACGCCTTATGTCCGGCACAGGCATACATCCCCATCACAGGGCAATCCTAGTCCCGCTTTCCCCAATCATGGCTAAGGGAGCCTTTTCAAGGGATGAAATCACCGCATTCCTGCCCTTTTTGCTACGTGCAAATTCCATGGCTGCCTCTACTTTGGGAAGCATGCTTCCCGGTGCGAAGTGGCCTTCGCGGCACAGGTTTTCCGCTTCCTCCACTGTGATTTCCTTCAATTCCCGCTGCTCCGGTTTTCCGTAATTTACCGCCACCCGATCCACAGCTGTCAGGATAAACAGGTAATCAGCGTCCACCAGCTCTGCCAGCTTGGCAGATGCAAAGTCCTTGTCTATGACAGCCGGTATACTTTCATAGTCACCATTCTCATCCAATATCACAGGTATCCCCCCGCCTCCGCAGGCAATGACAATGAATTCATGGTCCAGAAGGTTTAAGATGGAATCCCGTTCCGCAATATCCACTGGTTTGGGCGAAGCCACCATCTGACGGTAGCCTCTTCCCGCATCCTCCTTCATGTGCAGCTTTGGATTTTCCCTCATCATCTTCAGGGCCTCTTCCGCTGTATAAAAACTGCCAATGGGCTTCGTGGGATTCAGAAACGCCGGGTCATCCTTATCCACTACAATCTGTGTTACCACGGTTGCCACATGCCACGGCATTCCTTCCCTGCGCAGTTCCTTCTTGATTCCCTTCTGCAGATGGAACCCGATATAACCCTGGCTCATGGCCGTACACTCAGGCAATTCAAAGACAGGTACTTTTTCGTTGGCGGCACTGGCCGTATCAAATGCCTGGCGTAGCATCCCTACCTGGGGTCCATTTCCATGACTGATGATAATCTCATGCCCCTGTTTAATCAGGCCGATGAGAGCGGGTGCCGCATTGTCGATGCGCTCCTGCTGTTCCTTTGGCGTATTTCCCAGTGCATTTCCCCCAAGGGCGATTACAATTCTTGACATACTCCTATCTTCCTTTCTGTCATCTATCTTATTTCCGCTCCGGAATCCTCATGCCTTTGGCTGCTGCTGGGTAATGCAGTGGATGTTGCCGCCGCCCAAAAGGATTTCCCTGGCATAGATGCCCACCACCTCACGGCCCGGGAAGCATTCCTCCAGTGTCCTTCTGGCCTTCTCATCATTCTCGTCATGGAACATGGGGAATACAACACCTCCATTGGCAATATAAAAGTTGGCATAGGATGCTGCCAGTCTGTCACCTTCCATGCGGGGAAGCGTGCCGTCCACAGCGTCGACGCCCTCGCTCTCTCCTCTGGTAATAAGGATGTTCTTAGGCAGCGTCAGCTTATGGATATTCAGCTTACGTCCCTTTGCATCTGTCTCCGCTCTCAACACCTCATATGCTTTCTGGCATATATCATACTGCGGGTCGTCCTTATCATCCGTCCATGCCAGGATTACCTGACCCGGGGCAATATAATGGATGATATTATCCACATGGCCGTTCGTCTCATCATTATAAATGCCATACGGAATCCAGATAATTTTCTCCAGGTTCAGATACTCCTTCAGCACATCCTCAATTTCCTCCTTTGTGAGATGGGAGTTCCTGCCCCCGCTTAACAGGCATTCTTCAGTCACAATCAGGGTGCCCTCGCCGTCCACATGGATAGAACCGCCTTCTAATATGAAATCATCCAGACGGTACCTGCCCTTGCGCTCAATGTCGCACACCTTTCTTGCCACATGGTCATCCTTATCCCATGGGAAATACAGACCGTCAACCAGTCCGCCCCAAGCGTTAAAGGACCAGTCAACACCCCTGACCTCGGTTCCATTGGTCACAAATGTGGGGCCACAGTCGCGAATCCAGGAATCATCCGTGGACATTTCCACAACACGTACATCTTCCGGAAGCTGGCATCTGGCATTGTCATACTGTGCATTGCTTACGCATACGGTTACTGGTTCAAAGCGGCTGATGGCCTTTGCCACCTCCACGAAGACCTTCTGTGCCGGTTTTGCTCCCAGTCTCCAGTTATCCGGTCTCTCAGGCCAGATAATCCAGCAGCCCTCATGTGGTTCAAATTCTCCCGGCATCCTAAAGCCATCCTGTTTTGGGGTCGTTGTATATGTTTTCATGTAAAATACCTTCCTCTCATTCTTTTTTCTATGGGCCCTGCCCGCTCACCAGGTCCGCTTCCGCTCCGTTTCTGCCGCCTTCTTCATCCCGGCCGCAGTTCCGGCCTTTGTCACTTTACATTTTCCGGCTGCCAGCATTTCTCCTATGCCAACGAACACAACGGAACCAATGGTAATAGGCAGTACTTCATTTAATGTCTGGGCATCAAAGCTCATGGGCACTGCTATAAAAATCAATGATATGACTATCATAATCATGGGAAGTGCTGCCAGCAACCTGAGGAATGTCTTGCTTCCGCCTACTTTAAATGGTCTTTCCGTCTCCGGGTCAATGGAACGCAGTCTCAGAAATGCCGGGAATACGGGCAGGTATGCTAGCAGGAACATCACCAAGTTCAGTGCAAAGAAGCTCCAGAACAAATCCTGGTTGGGCAGAATAGGCGCAAGGATGACAACCACGCTGGCCACAATACCATTCATCATTGCAGCGCCCACCGGCATGCTGTTTTTGACGCTCTTTTTAGCAAATACCTCCGGCATATCCCTCTGCTCAGCAGCATAGCTGGCCACATTGTTGACTCCCAGGGACCAGGAAATCATATTTCCAAACAGCGTCAGTACAAACATAACAGCCATGACGGAGATGAACAGACTGCCAGTCTTTCCGGTCAGAAGCTGAAGGCTGTCAATCAGCCCGCTGCTGGTGCTGACCTCGGCAGTAGGAATGGCCACGCCGATTCCGAAGGCTGAGAATATGTATATGGCCGCAATCACAAGACCGCCTGAAACAATAGCCTGCGGAATCTGTTTTTTCGGGTTCTCCATATTGTCCGCAAAGGTGCACACTACCTCAAATCCTAAAAAATTAAATAGAATCACGGAAATGAAGGACAGACTCTTTGCGTCAAAGGACGGCATCAGAGAAGCCGCCGTATACTGGTTGGCCACGCCATGGGTCACTGCCCCGTATATGCCCAGTCCCCCTACTATCACTGCCAACAGCACCTTAATCAGGGCTGCGCCGTTGAGAATCCAAACGCTGTCACACACAGGGAAGAAGCTGATAGCTACAATCACCCAGATAAACGCCAGCTCTATAATTAGCGAAGGAATCACTCCAATGGGATGTCCTATGACGATACTGAACATATTCGGGCACATGACAGCCAGGGATGCCATCCACAGCGGAAAGTTAATCCAGTAATACCAGGAGACCCTGGTACCCCATTTGGCTCCGAAGGCTTTCCTCACCCAGTCATACAATCCGCCTTCCCCGTCATAGGTGGTTCCCAGTTCCGAGGCAATAAGCCCGTAGGGCAGCAGGAAGGTGAGCATGAGGAAAATCCACCAGAAATACTGGGAGTTTCCGATTGCAGCCACAGGCGCCGCTGCTTCTGCCACGAATACAACACAGATAACGGACAGTATCGCATCCGTTAATTTAAATTTTTTCTTTCCTTGTGTTTCCGGCCTTGTGTTTTCAGCCATGTGTTTTGCCCCCTTTACTTGCTAAATTACAGCGCTTTCTTTAAGAATACTTCCAAATCCGCTTTTGCCTTTGCTTTTTCCTCTTCATCTGCTTTCTTCTCAGCTTGATTCAGGAAATATACCAGAAGTCCCCTCATAGCGGTCAGGCGATTCTCAGCCTCGTCAAATACAACGGAATATCCGGCATCAATCACTTCATTCACAACCTCTTCTCCTCTGGAGGCAGGCAGACAGTGCATGAATTTCACATGGGGAGCAGCCTTGGCCATCATGGCCGGAGTTACCTGGTATTTAGGATAGAAGATAGCCATCCGCTCCTCCTCGGACAGCTCTGCGTCGTACAGGCCGTACCATACATCGGTATATACAAAATCAGCGTCCTTAAGCGCTTCATCTTCATTATCAGTAACCAGGAAGGTTCCGCCGCTTACCTTGCAGTTTGTCTCTGCGATTGCCCTGTGGTTTTCATTTAACTGGTAACCCTCCGGTCCGAAGTGCACGAAGTTCATTCCCATCTTGGTGGTGATGAACATTAAGGAAGCGCATACCTGGGTTGCGTCGCCTACGAATACCACCTTGCAGTCCTCTAATTTCTTACCCGCCGGCAAATGCTCAATCATGGTACATAAATCACCCATTTCCTGGGTCGGATGGTTATAATCGGACATTCCATTGATAACCGGGATTGAAGCGTTCTTAGCCAGATCTACCACGCTCTTGTGGCGGTCCACACGTGCCATGAGGATATCTACCAGGCGGGAAAGCACTGCGCTTGTATCTTCGATTGTCTCATGTCCTCCCAGCTGAATCTGTCCGGGTGCCAGGTACTGTGCATGTCCGCCTAACTGCTGCATGGCTGTCTCAAAAGATACCCTTGTCCTGGTGGATGACTGCTGGAATATCATTCCCAGGGATTTGTTCCTTAATAATTGAGGATAGCAGCCCGCCTTGATGCATCTTTTAATCTTTAATGAAAGATTGATGATGTCCATTAGTTCCTCCTTGGTGAATTCGTTTGTGTCGATGAAATCTTTTACTGACATGGTGTTTCCTCCTATATTATATTGTTTTTGCTCTGCCGGATGCTTCAGGGCTGTCCGGTGCCTTGTGACATCATCATAGCCCCACGGGACCGAGTTTAAAATCATCCCCGGGATGGATTCAGAGATTGATAAAATGACCAATTCTCATCGGTCAAAAGTTTGATTTCACTCAATCTTTTATAACAATCTATCTAAACTCCCCTAAACCTTTTATGAAATATGCACAATTTTTTCAATATTTTTCCAAATAAAACGTTTGATATATTTTAGATTTTTGGTATACTCTAGTGTGTCACAGCATAAATGACAGCGCATCAGCCACTGTCAAAAATGGTATACCAGCAGGAGGTAATCTATGGATATACTGATTTTCATCTATAATATTTTTCTGATTGTCCTTTACACAGTCGTTGTCACATCTTCCATCTTAAATTACAGCCACAAAAAAAGACCGCTGTTCGCAGTGACAGCCGCCCTATTTCTCTCTTACATATTTGATAATGTGATTATCTATATGACTGAATTCCTGGAGGATTTCTCCACCCTTTACGATCTTCAGTTCATGACCGTACCCGCCTTTAAAACATTGATTTATCTCGTATCCAGCTACTGTCTGGTTACCATACAGAGACTGGTCCTTCCCGGTAGGCAGACTGTCCGGGACAGCGCTGCCCTGATTCTCCTGGGCCTGGCCCTGCTGTTCGCTCCCATGGCAGGAGGCGGAGCACTGAAGGTCTGGCTTTACTATCTTCCTGCCCAGATTTTTACATTTTACCTTGGGACCTCAGGGCTTTTATATCTGAGCCAATACCCGGAGAGCCTTGACAGGGAAATGGTCTCCTATAAAACCCTGCTGGGAGTAACCGTGATATTTTCCGTGCTGATTCTCATCGAAGACACCATAGTAATCTTTTCCTTTGATGTTTACTCCAATCCCATGGTCAAAATCAACAACCGCAGTTTATCCGAGGATATCATGAGTATCATATACTCCATATACGCCATCAAATACCTGACAAGGCAGCTTAGGCTGCCGCGTCTGGATGTAGGGGATGCCGGAACCATTTTCCAGGAAACGCCGCCTCCTTCTGTCCAGATTCCTCCGGACCAGGAAGATGCCGACACGGCCTTCCTCCACTTTGCCAATCACTATCAGCTGACCTCCCGGGAACAGGACATCCTGAAGATTCTTCTCACGGATAAGAATAACCAGGAAATCAGCGACACGCTGTACATCTCCATCGGCACGGTAAAGACCCATATACATAACATTTTCCAAAAGGTAAATGTCACCAAGAGGAGCCAGCTTCTGCGAATCTACTATGTGTACAAAAAGGAAATGCCGTGGAAATAATTCTATGCTTCCATTTCTTCTAAATCCCGCTCTTTATCCCCCACTAAAAAATGCTCTGGAAAGAAACACATTTCGTTTCTTCCCAGAGCATTTTTGGTATAAGACTTCTATCTATTCTTCTTCCTCTATGGCATCGTCTTCCTCATCCACATCCGCCATATCGTCCATTCCCAGAACTTCCTCGGCAACATTGTCCTCTGTGAGTCCGCTGCCGCTCTCATCCTCGGAAGAAAGTATCAGTTCATCGTCATCAGACAGCATGATCTCATCTGAAATCAAATCGTCTGTGTCCAGCTTCACCTTGCGGTATCGCTTCATACCGGTACCTGCCGGAATCGGTTTACCGATGATTACGTTCTCCTTCAGGCCAATCAGGTGGTCAACCTTGCCGTTGATGGCTGCCTCGGTCAGAACCTTGGTGGTCTCCTGGAAGGATGCTGCTGACAAGAAGGAATCCGTTGCCAGGGATGCCTTGGTGATACCCAGCATGACCTGTCTGCCTTCTGCCGGCTTCTTGCCGTCGGCAATCAGGGCCTCGTTCATCTCGTTGTAATCCAGAACATCCATGGATACGCCCGGCAGCACATCGCTGTCGCCGCTCTCCTCAATCTTGATTTTCTTAAGCATCTGGTGAACAATCATCTCAATATGCTTATCGTTGATTTCCACGCCCTGGAGACGGTATACACGCTGTACTTCCTGGAGCATGTAATCCTGCACCGCACGGACACCCTTGATTTTCAGGATATCATGGGGGTTAATGCTGCCTTCTGTCAGCTCGTCGCCGGCTTCCAGCACCTGGCCGTCCATTACCTTGATTCTGGATCCGTAAGGAATCAGATAGGTCTTGGCGTTGCCGGTCTCATTGTCGGTTACCGTAATCTCACGCTTTTTCTTTGTATCCTTAATCTGCACCACGCCGCCGAACTCGGTGATGATGGCAAGGCCCTTTGGCTTACGGGCCTCGAAAAGCTCCTCCACACGGGGAAGACCTTGTGTGATATCGCCTCCGGCCACGCCGCCCGTATGGAACGTACGCATGGTAAGCTGTGTACCAGGTTCACCGATGGACTGTGCCGCGATGATGCCGACAGCCTCGCCCACCTGTACAGGCTGGCCCGTTGCCATGTTGGCGCCGTAACATTTGGCGCACACACCGATATGGGACTTACAGCTGAGGACGGTACGAATCTTTACAGACCCCCGTCCTGTCTTATTCAGCACCTTCATGACAGCCGCGGCGCGCTTCGGTGTACACATATGGTTAGCCTTGACCACAACCTCTCCCGTATCCGGGTCAGTGATGGTCTCAGCGATATAGCGCCCTGTGATTCTCTCTTCCAGGTCCTCGATTACTTCATTTCCATCCATGAAAGCCTTGATTTCCATGTATGGGATATCCCTGCCCTCGCAGCAGTCCACTTCACGGATAATCAAATCCTGTGATACGTCTACCAGACGTCTGGTCAGGTAACCTGAGTCAGCCGTACGCAGAGCCGTATCGGACAGACCTTTACGGGCTCCATGAGCCGAGATAAAGTACTCCAATACGTCCAGTCCCTCACGGAAATTGGACTTGATAGGAAGCTCGATGGTATGACCGGTGGTATCTGCCATCAGTCCCCGCATACCTGCCAGCTGCTTAATCTGCTTATCAGAACCACGGGCTCCGGAGTCAGCCATCATGTAGATATTGTTGTACTTATCCAGGCCGGTCAGCAGGTCGTGCGTCAGCTGGTCATCGGTGGTCTTCCATGTCTCGATAACCTCTTTGTAGCGCTCTTCCTCGGTGATGAGTCCGCGGCGGTAGTTTTTCGCAATGCGGTCCACTGTTGCCTGAGCTTCCTCAATCAGCTTTGGTTTGCTCTCAGGCACGGTCATATCGGAAATAGAAACGGTCATGGCCGCCCTGGTGGAATATTTATATCCAATGGCCTTGATGTCATCCAGGGTAACGGCTGTCTGGGTTGCGCCGTGTACGTTGATGACCTTCTCAAGAATCTGCTTTAACTGCTTTTTGGCTACGTGGAAATCCACTTCCAGCTTCAGCTCGTTCTCCGGGATGCTTCTGTTCACAAATCCCAGATCCTGAGGAATGATTTCATTGAAAATGAAACGTCCGATGGTGGAGTCAATGGTCCCCGTCTTCACAGTGCCGTCCGGCATGGTCTTGCTGACTCTCACCTTAACGCGTGAATGAAGGGTTGCCTCCTGGTTCTCATATGCCAGAATCGCCTCGTTGACGCTCTTAAATACCATGCCCTCGCCCTTTGCTCCCGGACGTTCCTGGGTCAGGTAATAGATACCAAGAACCATATCCTGGGAAGGAACAGCCACAGGACCGCCGTCTGAAGGCTTTAACAGGTTGTTAGGGCTCAGGAGCAGGAAACGGCACTCTGCCTGGGCCTCTACGGAAAGCGGCAGATGGACAGCCATCTGGTCGCCGTCGAAGTCAGCGTTGAAGGCCGTACACACCAGAGGATGAAGCTTGATGGCCTTACCCTCTACCAGGATGGGCTCAAACGCCTGGATCCCCAGTCTGTGCAGGGTAGGGGCACGGTTCAGCATGACGGGGTGCTCTTTGATAACATCCTCAAGCACATCCCACACCTCGGGCTGCAGTCTCTCTACCATCTTCTTGGCATTCTTTATATTGTGGGCGGTTCCGTTGGAAACCAGCTCCTTCATAACAAAAGGCTTAAACAGCTCAATGGCCATTTCCTTTGGAAGTCCGCACTGGTATATCTTAAGCTCAGGTCCAACCACGATAACGGAACGTCCGGAATAGTCCACACGCTTGCCTAACAGGTTCTGACGGAAACGTCCCTGCTTACCCTTTAACATATCGGAAAGGGACTTAAGGGCTCTGTTGCCGGGGCCGGTCACGGGCCTGCCGCGGCGTCCGTTGTCAATCAGGGCATCCACTGCCTCCTGGAGCATACGCTTCTCGTTGCGTACAATGATATCAGGAGCGCCTAACTCCAGCAGTCTTGCCAGACGGTTGTTCCTGTTGATGATTCTTCTGTATAAGTCATTCAAATCAGAGGTGGCGAAACGTCCGCCGTCCAGCTGTACCATGGGACGGATATCCGGAGGGATGACAGGAATCACATCCATAATCATCCACTCAGGACGGTTGCCTGAGGTAAGGAATGCCTCCACTACCTCCAGCCTCTTGATGATTCTCGCGCGCTTCTGTCCGGTGGAATCCGCCAGCGCCCTTCTGAGTTCTGTGGAATCCTTTTCCAGATTAATGGCCCTCAGCAGTTCCTGGATGGCCTCGGCGCCCATTCCCACACGGAAGCCGCCGGTGCCGCCGTACTTCTCCACTTCCTCCCTGTACTCCTTCTCGGACAGGACCTGCTTATACTGCAGGCTGGTGGAGCCTGGGTCCAGAACGATATAGGACGCAAAGTACAGCACCTTCTCCAGCGTTCTGGGGGAGATATCCAGAATCAGACCCATACGGCTGGGAATTCCCTTGAAATACCATATATGGGATACGGGAGCAGCCAGCTTAATGTGGCCCATACGCTCTCTACGGACACTTGCCTTTGTCACTTCTACGCCGCAGCGGTCGCAGATAACACCTTTATAACGAATCTTTTTATATTTACCGCAATGACACTCCCAGTCCTTACTAGGCCCGAAGATTCTCTCACAGAACAGACCGTCCTTCTCGGGCTTAAGTGTCCTGTAGTTGATGGTCTCCGGCTTCTTCACCTCGCCATGGGACCACTCCAGAATCTTATCAGGGGAGGCCAGACCAATCTTAATGGCATCAAATGTCATTGGATGATAAGTTTCATTAGTTTCTGGCATGAGCATTTACTCCCTTCTATTCTTCGTCTTCACCGTCAGCAGCTTCATCCAGGAATAAATCATCCTCGTCATCGGCCTCTTCGGTGTAATCATCGGCGCTTACATCTTCTTCCTCTTCCACAGCTACCAGCTCGCTATCCTTGAATTCCTGCTCCTGATAGCCAAACTGCGCATAGGATTCCTTCTCCTCGAAGCGGCGCTCCCCCTCTAACATGGCGCGCAGCTCTGTATCACCGTAATCGATATTCTCATTCATCTCGACCTCGGTGCCGTCATCTCTCAGTACCTGTACATCCAGGCCAAGGGACTGCATCTCCTTAAGGAGCACCTTAAAGGACTCCGGTACGCCCGGCTCAGGGATATTCTCTCCCTTGATGATGGCTTCGTAGGTCTTTACACGGCCCACAACGTCGTCGGACTTAACGGTCATGATTTCCTGCAGGGTATAGGAAGCGCCATATGCCTCCAGTGCCCAAACCTCCATCTCTCCGAAACGCTGTCCGCCGAACTGGGCCTTACCGCCCAGAGGCTGCTGTGTAACCAGAGAGTAAGGGCCGGTTGAACGCGCATGGATCTTATCGTCAACCAGATGGTGCAGCTTCAGGTAGTGCATGTGTCCGATGGTAACAGCGCCGTCGAAATATTCGCCGGTACGTCCGTCTCTCAGGCGGACCTTGCCGTCACGGCTGATGGGCACACCCTTCCAAAGCTCCCTGTGCTCTAAGTGAGCGCCCAGGTAGTCGATGACAGAAGGCTTCAGCAGGTCTTCATATTTAGCTTTAAATTCATCCCAGGACGTGTTCACATAATCGTTGGCCACTTCCAGGGTATCCATGATGTCGTTCTCGTTTGCGCCGTCGAAAATCGGGGTGGATACGTTGAAGCCCAGGGCCTTGGCCGCAAGGCTTAAGTGAATCTCCAACACCTGTCCGATGTTCATACGGGAAGGCACGCCCAGAGGGTTAAGCACGATGTCAAGAGGACGTCCGTTTGGCAGGAAAGGCATATCTTCAACAGGAAGCACGCGGGAAACAACACCCTTGTTGCCGTGACGTCCTGCCATCTTATCGCCCACTGAAATCTTACGCTTCTGGGCAATGTAGATGCGGACTGTCTGGTTCACGCCCGGTGACAGCTCGTCTCCGTTCTCCCTGGTAAATACCTTGGCATCCACGATGATGCCGTATGCGCCGTGAGGCACTTTAAGGGAGGTGTCGCGGACTTCCCTGGCCTTCTCGCCGAAGATGGCGCGCAGCAGACGCTCCTCCGCGGTCAGCTCGGTCTCGCCCTTAGGCGTAACCTTGCCCACCAGAATATCTCCCGCGCGGACCTCCGCGCCGATACGGATAATACCGCGCTCATCCAGGTCTTTCAGGGCATCTTCGCCCACGCCCGGCACATCGCGGGTAATCTCTTCCGGTCCCAGCTTGGTATCGCGGGCTTCCGCCTCATACTCCTCAATGTGGACGGAGGTATAGACATCTTCCTGAACCAGGCGCTCGGATAACAGGACCGCATCCTCGTAGTTGTAGCCCTCCCATGTCATGAATCCGATAAGCGGGTTCTTTCCAAGGGCAATCTCACCGTTGGAGGTGGACGGGCCGTCCGCGATTACCTCGCCGGCTTCCACATGGTCATTCTTATATACGATTGGCTTCTGGTTGTAACAGTTGCTCTGGTTGCTTCTCTTAAATTTGGTCAGGTGGTACACATCGCGGTTGCCGTCACTGTCCCTGCGGATGATGATTTCATTAGAAGCAGAGCGCTCTACCACACCTGCGTTCTTAGCTACCACACACACGCCAGAGTCAACAGCCGCCTTTGCCTCGATACCCGTACCCACGGCAGGGGCTTCTGTGGTCAGAAGGGGCACTGCCTGACGCTGCATGTTGGAACCCATCAGAGCACGGTTGGCATCGTCGTTCTCCAGGAAAGGAATCATGGCCGTAGCAACGGAGAATACCATCTTAGGGGATACGTCCATCAGGTCAATGGTCTTTTTCTGGAACTCGGATGTCTCTGTACGGAAACGTCCGGATACGTTGTTGTGTATAAAGTGGCCTTCCCCATCCAGGGCCTCGTTTGCCTGTGCCACAACGAAGTTATCTTCCTCGTCAGCGGTCAGGTACACCACTTCATCCGTTACCCTTGGGTTCGCCGGGTCCGTGGTCTTATCCACCACGCGGTAGGGAGCCTCGATAAAACCATACTGGTTTACCCTCGCGTAGGTTGCCAGGGAGTTGATCAGACCGATGTTAGGACCTTCAGGCGTCTCGATGGGACACATACGTCCGTAATGGGTGTAGTGTACATCCCGCACCTCGAATCCGGCACGGTCCCTGGACAGACCGCCAGGGCCCAGGGCGGAGAGACGGCGCTTATGGGTCAGCTCTGCCAGCGGGTTATTCTGGTCCATGAACTGGGACAGCTGGGAGCTTCCGAAGAACTCCTTCACAGCCGCAGTCACGGGCTTGATGTTGATTAAGGACTGGGGCGTAATGCCATCCATATCCTGGGTGGTCATACGCTCCCTTACCACACGCTCCATACGTGACAGACCGATGCGGTACTGGTTCTGAAGAAGTTCGCCTACGGCGCGGATACGGCGGTTGCCCAGATGATCGATGTCATCTGCGTTGCCCACCTGCTCCTCCAGATGCATATTATAGTTAATGGAAGCAAGGATATCTTCCTTTGTAATGTGCTTTGGAATCAGGTCGTGGATGTTCCTGCGGACAGCCTCCTTAAGAGCCTCCCCGTCGGTACCAGCTTCTTCCAGAATAGAAGCCAGGGCCGGGTAATATACTAACTCCGTAACGCCCACTTCCTCCGGGTCAAAGGGCACATGGGCGGAAAGCTCCACCATCATGTTGGAGAGAACCTTCTGCTTCCTGTCGGGACCGTCCACCCATACAAAGGGAACAGCCGCGTTCTGAATCTTCATGGCAGATTCCTTGTCAAGCTTGGTGCCTGCCTCTGCCAGAATCTCGCCTGTGGCGGTGTCCACCACGTCCTCTGCCAGTACCTGTCCGTTAAGACGGTACTTAAAGGACAGTTTCTTATTAAATTTATATCTGCCGACTTTTGCAAGGTCATATCTTCTGGGGTCAAAGAACATGCTGTTAAGGAGACTTTCTGCACTGTCAACAGATAACGGCTCGCCGGGACGAATCTTCTTATATAATTCCAGAAGGCCATCCTGATAATTATCGGAGGTGTCCTTTCCGAAGCTGGCCAAGAGCTTTGGCTCCTCGCCGAAGAGTTCCAGGATTTCCGCATTGGTTCCGAATCCCAGGGCGCGAATCAATACAGTTACAGGTACCTTACGGGTCCTGTCTACACGTACATAGAATACGTCATTGGAGTCTGTCTCGTACTCCAGCCATGCGCCACGGTTGGGGATGACAGTACAGGTATACAGTTCCTTACCCACTTTATCATGGCCAATACCGTAGTAGATACCAGGGGAACGTACCAACTGGCTTACAATAACACGCTCAGCACCGTTAATCACAAAGGAACCGGTATCTGTCATCAGGGGCAGGTCGCCCATGAAAATCTCGTGTTCATTCATTTCATCTTTATCTTTATTGTACAGTCTTACCTTTACCTTAAGTGGTGCAGCGTAAGTTGCGTCCCGTTCTTTACACTCTTCGATGGTATACTTTATATCATCCTTACACAATGTAAAGTCAACGAATTCCAGACTCAAATGGCCTGCAAAGTCCGCTATGGGAGAGATATCATCAAATGCCTCCTTCAGTCCTTCTTTTAAGAACCACTGGTAGGAGTCTTTTTGAATCTCAATCAAGTTAGGCATTTCAAGAACTTCTTTCTGTCTTGAATAGCTCATTCTTACGCTTTTCCCGGCCGGTACCGGACGTATTCTGCTTTTCTCCATTGACGTTTCACCCCTGTTTTTTAATTTGGTTCGCAATATTTCCATCTCAATCCGACGCCGAACCGGACGCCAGATGCAGCAAAATATCACTGTCGTTCTCTGTAATTGGGCGTCATACCACGTAAAACCGTACATGAGGGCGCAAAAAGCCCACGTCGCCACAATAGTGCACACTCCATAATAACACAGACCTGTCAAGGTGTCAAGGATTTTTACTTGCAATTTACCGTCTGAAATGATATACTATTATAGAATGTCCCCTGGGGTTGTAGATTGTTTAACGGGGGGAATGGTACTATAATTACATAGGTTGGAGGTAAACCCCATGGCTCAGACTATTTTAAATGTACTGATTGTCATTCTGGTCATTGCTCTTGTTGCCCTGGTTGTTCTCTACTTTCTGGGAAATAAGCTCCAGAAGCGCCAGGTGGAACAGCAGCAGTTGTTAGATGCAGCCGCCCAGACCGCATCCATCCTTGTCATTGACAAGAAAAAGATGAAGATTACCCAGGCCGGGCTTCCCAAAGTAGTGACTGACCAGACGCCCAAATATATGCGCTGGGCAAAGGTCCCTGTGGTCAAAGCCAAGATTGGTCCCAAGGTCATGACCCTCATTGCAGACGGACGCGTATTTGACTCCCTGCCGGTGAAAACCGAGGCCAAGGTTGTCATCAGCGGTATCTACATCACTGAGATCAAAAGCGTGAGAGGCGGCGCGATTCCGACTCCGCCAAAGAAGAAGGGATTCTTCGCAAGATTTAAAAAGGATAAGAAAGATAAGAAATAAAAAGAAGCGGCAGTCACGCCGCTTCTTTTTTATACTCTTTTACAATATCCTTCTACAGTTTCTTTTACTGCTCGCTGTCACTGCGGACAGGACTGGACATCCAGGCGGATGCTGCAATCAGACAGATGTTCATAATTGATATCCAGGGAATAATCCACATTCACCAACAGACTGTCCGGTTCTTCATTTATTTTAATCCGGCTGGCCTGTATGCCTACCACCATATCGCCCAGGGGAGTGGTGTAGCATGAAAGATTCTTCTTGTTCTTCTCAAACTGCATGTGGGTGTTGGCGATTCCCTTTTTAATTATGTCCATTCCGGAAGGGGATATTTTGATTACGTTCTTGACTTTACCTGTAAAGCCTTCCATCATCTCTTCGTAGAGGATGTAATGCTTTCCGTTCTTCTGATAATAATCTCCCCTTACTATCATCTCCACATCGGAGTCCTCTTCGTCTATCATCTGGATGCCACTGATTGTAATCAGCACGTCTTTTGTCATATTCCTTCCTCTTTCCCTTATGTGTATCGTTCCATCCCATGGGCCATCAGCATATCCACCAGCTGGTCCTTTGTAATCCCTCTGGCTTCCCACAGCATGGGGTACATACTGATGGCGGTAAAACCGGGCATGGTATTAATCTCATTAAATACCACTTCTCCGTCATCCTTTACAAAGAAATCCACTCTGGCCAGTCCATAGCCGTCCACTGCACGGAATATGTCCACAGCGGACTGGCGCACCCTCTCTGCCGCTCCTGCCGGCAGTTCCGGATCCGTCACTGTCCTGGATTCTTCGTTGTAATACTTGGCCTCAAAGTCGTAGAACTCTGCGGCGGCCAGTATCTCTCCTACGCCGGATGCTACTACCTCCTTAAGTCCGCCTCCGAATACGGCGCACTCAATCTCTCTGCCCGTGATGGTTTCCTCTACCAATATCTTACGGTCATGCCGGGCCGCCTCTAAAAGTCCTGCTTCCAGGGCCTGGCGGTCATCCGCCTTTGTCACGCCCCTGGAGGAGCCTGCATTGGACGGTTTAATAAATACGGGATAGGAAAAATGCTTCTCCACCCGTTCCACCACCGATTCCATATGCACAAGCTGTTCCCTGTACACTGCCTCGTATGCTGCCTGGCGCACTCCCAGGTCCTCCACGATAATCTTGGTGTACAGTTTATCCATAGACACCGCGGAGGAAAGGACCCCGCAGCCCACATAAGGTATCTTAGCCAGTTCCAAAAGCCCCTGGATGGTACCGTCCTCCCCGTACAGCCCGTGAAGGACCGGGAACACCACATCCACCCTGACCTCGCGGACCGAATTTCCGTCCATGAGGAGGATGCACTTCTTCGTCGCGTCCGGCAGCAGGAGGGCTGATACAGTCCCGTCCCTCCAGGTACCGTTTTTAACATCTTCCGGCGAATTTGCCTTAATCCAGTGTCCATCTTCTGTAATTCCTACAAGTAATACATCGTATCGCGTCCTGTCTATATGCTCAATGACATTGACAGCCGACATACAGGACACAATATGTTCTGATGACTGGCCGCCAAATATGACTGCAGCCTGAAGTTTACCCATGCTAGTCTCCTTAAACTCACTTATTTTAGTGATTGTTCTACGTTTATAGTATAACATATGTGGCAATAATTACAAACAGAAATTAAAACTGCATTAACGGCCAAGGAGGTCTTAAATCATATGAAATACAAAATAAGCCTGTGCATATCCGCGCTTTGTTTTTTTACTGCATTTCTCATTCTTATGGCATCCCGCACCACCGGCGAGGAGGCCCTGGCATCCCGCATTGCCCCTGAAATCCTCCGTTTTCACGTCCTGGCGGAAAGCGACAGCGCCAGGGACCAGAATCTGAAGCTGGGTGTAAAGGGCCTGGTCCTGGACTACATCCGCAGCCAGGTACCCGAGGACACGGACAAAGAACAGCTTGAACAGTGGATAGAGGGCAGCAAAACCAGCATTGAGGCCATGGCCCAGGACTGGCTGGCAGACCAGGGGGCATCCTATCCCGTAAAACTGGAATTAACAAGGGATTACTTTCCCACCAAGGCTTACGGGGACATGGTATTTCCCTGCGGAACCTATGACGCGGTCCGCATCACCATCGGAAGCGGAAAAGGCCGCAACTGGTGGTGCGTGCTCTATCCCTCCCTCTGCTACACCGATGCCATCCACGCAGTGGTGCCGGATTCCTCCAGAAAAACCCTGTCATCCCTTTTGGCGGAAGATGACTATGACGCCCTGTTATCCCCCCTGGGCAGGACAAAACAGCCGCAGCAAAAGCCGGAGGTTCACGTACGGTTCCGGCTCATGGATTTATTTCAAAAAAAGGGCTGAGCTTCTATTTCTTCTGGCTGTCCAGCATGTCCTGAAGCGCCTCGTCGCTCTCGTCAATCCATACATCCTCTTCCTCCGCATTCAGTCCCAGATACCGGGCCAGAGTGCGGGGATCGTCGCTGTTATTCCAGCGGCTTACATACCGGTCAATCTCCTCAAAGGGAATCTCCCCTGACAGATACCGTTCCTTAAAGGTTCCTTCCCCCATTATTTCCTCCCCCGCACCGGTGCGGCCGGCTCCTGTTCCTGTTCCTTGATGTTGCGTGAAACCGTAATCTCCTGGTTGTCTATATGTTCCCTGGCCGCCTTTTTTGCCTCGGCTATGTTGCGGTTCTTAAGGGCGTTCAGAATGTGCTCGTGCTCCACCAGAAGCACCTGCCTTTTGTCCTCGTCCTTTATATATTCCAGGCGGTAGCGGTACATCTGCTCACGCAGGTTGCCTAACATCTGCACCAGCTTATCGTTGCGTGTCCCCTGGTAGATGACGTCATGATACTGCTCATCCGACTGGGCAATGCTCATGGCCTCTCCCCGGTCAATGGCATTTTTAAAGTTGCCCTGCACCCGTTCCAGTTCAGCCATGTCGTCCTCCGACATCCGCTGGCAGGCCAGCTCAATGGCCAGTTCTTCCAGGGATCGGCGCACCTCCAGAACATCCCGCAGGCTCTTCTCAGATATCTTGGCCACCTCAGCGCCCTTTCTGGGAATCATAAGCACCAGGCCCTCCAGCTCCAGCTTGCGGATAGCTTCCCTGATCGGGGTTCTGCTGACGCCTAATTTTTCAGCCAGCTGAATTTCCATCAGCCTTTCCCCCGGAGCCAGCTCTCCCTTCAGTATGGCCTGCCGCAGGGTGTTGAACACCACATCCCGGAGCGGAAGATACTCGTTCATATTAACCTTAAAATTATTTTCCATTTTAAAATGCCCCCTTTTCCTGCATTATACTCTGTCCTGCCCATTTCTTTTTACATTAAAGAAATTGGTCAGATACACCTGTTTTGCCAGCTCCGACGCCTTGCCGAAACGCAGGTCCTCGTAGGCTGCCTGCGCCGCCCTCGGATTGGCAAAAAGCCCGAATACCGTGGGACCGCTTCCGCTCATCATTGCCCCCAGAGCCCCATAGTCACGCATGACCTGTTCAATCCTTGAAATGGCCGGATATTTCTCTCCGGTCACCAGCTCCAATACATTCCCGAACCGGCCTGCCACCTCCCGCAGATTCTGGCCGCGGATGGCGTCTATCATACCGTCTATATCGGGATGGTCCGAAGGCGCAAGCTTCATAGCGTCCAGGCTCTCGTACACCACCTTGGTGGACACGCTGATACCCGGCTTGGCTATGAGCACCTGGCACTGAGGCATGGGAGGCAGAGGCGACAGCTTCTCGCCAATTCCCTCAGACAGGGCGGTTCCCCGCATAAGGCAGTAGGGTATGTCCGCTCCCAGGGTCACGCCCCGCTCCATCAGCTCCCCGGTGGACAGGCCCAGGCCAAACATTTTATTGACTCCAAAGAGAACGGAGGCAGCGTCCGTACTTCCTCCCGCCATGCCTGCCGACACGGGGATGAACTTGCGCAGATGGATGGACAGGCCCTGGCGTATGCCGAACTCCTCCATCAGCAGCCTGGCCGCTTTATGGGCAAGGTTCTGCTCATTATCCGGCAGATAAAACAGGTTGGTCTCTATCCTGATGCCCGGCTCCTGGGTGGCGTACAGGTCAATCCGGTCGTGAAGCCCCACGGTCTGCATGATCATCCGCACCTCATGATAGCCGTCCTCCCTCCGGCCCAGCACATCCAGAGCCAGGTTAATCTTTCCATATGCTTTTAAGCGTAAGTGTTTTATCATACGCGGACTCTCCTCTATGTACATTGTTCATATTTCTGTTTTTATAATACATTATATTGTATACAATACTTTCACTTTATTTGCAAGTGGAAATTGCAGAAAAATGCAGAAAACCGGCAGAAATTTTCCGGCCGGTTTTACTAATAGTAATAATCAGATTATTTCCCCTTCAGATTCCGAATTGCTTCCTTCATCTCCTCATCCTCTTCACCCAGCAGAGGGGTGGCATCCGTGTGATTCTGTTCTTCTTTGGGCATATATTTTCCGAAAATAGCAGTAAAGAAATATGAGTTCACAAAGGCAATGAGAGGCATCCCAAACAGGAATAAAAGCATGGCAAACTGCGGGAAATAAAACAATCCAAAGTATGCGGCTGCCACGATTCCCAAATCAGTGGCCAGTATCCCAATTGTCTGGAACAAATGGCGCACGGACATAAAAAATGCATTGAACAGGGTCCGCTTAACCGGATTATAAAACCTGGCCTGAAGCGGGAACACATACGTAATAATAAACAGGTAAATCAGAAGCAATCCGCCGGAGACCGCGGTCATGGCTGTCTTAGCCGCGCCGTTTATAGGCATCTGTCCCGACACAAAGAACCAGAAATCAAAGCCCAGCACGATTCCCGCCGCCAGCAGGATAAGCCAGATAGCTGTTGCCTGTTTGAAGTTGCTCTTAAAAGACCGGAAAAAGGACCGTATGGTGGAATCATCCTCATCCCGCACCAGCTTTAAGGTCACATAGTAGACGGCAGTGGCGGAGGCACCGGCTGTAAACACAGGGATGGAACAGACAATCCACAAAATGTTCAGTATGATTAAGTCTCCCAGCTTTCCTATGAACCGCCACACCGGATTATCGTAATTAAATATACCTTGCAACATAAGTATTCCTCTTCTCTCTGTAAATACACCTGGTGATATTCTATCATATTAAACGGAAAATGCAAAGGGCTGCTCTGATTTCATGAAATTTTTATATTCTTCTCAGGGCCGGATGTGGTATACTTACATGAAACGGCCTGTCCGTGCAAATACAGCAGAGAGAAACGGAAGGAATGCATAAGCTATGTCCATCAGAGAAGAAGCAGAAAACGAACGGCAGAAACTGAAAAACATGACCTGGAGGGACCGGACCTGGTATGTGTGGGAATATTATAAGTTCCACCTCCTGGGTGTAATTCTGGCCATCGGGGTCCTAAGCACCATAGGCACCATGATATACCGCCAGACCTTTACCACCCGCCTGTCTGTGGCCATTATCAACGATCGCTCCGGAGGCGCCGGCTCCAGCGCTCAGCTGGAATCAGATCTGCGGAAATACCTGGGATGCGGCAAAAAGGACCTGATTGAAATAAACGAGGGCCTGATGGTGGATTTTAATGAGGAATCCACCTCCCAGTACGGATATGCCACCCTGGCCAAAATATCCGCCCTGGCAGCCAGCGAAAGCCTGGATGTGGTCATCGGGGACCAGTCCGCCATAGACCACTACGAGACCATATCCGCATATCAGAACCTGGAGGAATTGCTTTCTCCTGAGCTCTATGCGCGGGTGAAGGACCATATCTACCAGGCAGGGGACGGGGAGGGAACCCTTACTCCTGTTGCCCTGTCCCTGGAGGACACTGCCTTCGGAGAAAAGACGGGCATCGTCATGGAGCCCCCTTACCTGGCCATCATACAGGGCTCTCCCCATAAAGAAGCTGCCCTTCAAATGATTGAATATCTGTTTCCATAAGGCACGTCATTCCCAGGCCTTCCGCCACCCTGCGGGAGGCCTGGTTTTCTCTGCGGATCAGGGCGCAGAGCCGCACCTGAAGCACCTCATGGCTGTAACCGGCAATGGCCGACACAGCTTCCGCGCAGTATCCCAGCTGCCGGTAAGGCAGGAAAATATGGTACCCCAATTCCAGCCAGGGAACGGACTGTCCCAGGGAGTCCAGACAATCCTCCATCTCCCCTGCGAGTCTGGGATTGGACACTCCCGCCAGCCCCACCAGAACCTGGTCCTCCCTGCGTACCAGGGCCCATGTACCATACTCATAAAAGCCGTACTGGTTCCTGCGATACAGTTCCAGCGTCTCCCCTGAACGGAATATGGCCTCCTGGGGCCCGTACTCCTCCTCCGGAATATAACCGGCATCATCCGCGGTCAGTTCCCGTATGAGAAGCCTGGACGTCCTGCATATATTCCACGGAAGCCCCAGATGGCGGCGTATTACCAGCTCCAGCAGTTCGTCCGTGGCATCCTCAATGTCCGGAATCACATAGGGAATCCCCTTTATGTCCCAGATATCCTCCCCCTCACGTTCAACGCCGACAACGGCCCTCCCGGCAGCCTTCGCCGCCAGAAGGGCCTCGGGTTCGTCTGATATGACTGCTGTGCAGGTTTTTCCATCTAAACTGATACTGCGCTCTGTTACCATATTACCGCCTCATTGTCATATTGCTGTCCCATCGACGTATGGCCTCCGCTTTGCTGAAGGATGCCGTGAATGACAATTCCTATCAGCACTTCTCCGGTTCCGGATAGTCCACCCCGAAGGTTTCCACTGTCATGGACTTAATCTTCTGCTCCTGGAGGGGACGGTCACTGTAATCAGTCCTGACACCCGCGATTTTATTCACCACGTCCATGCCTTCCGTCACTTTTCCAAAGGCTGCATATGAGCCGTCCAGGTGCGGTGATGCTTTGTGCATGATAAAGAACTGGGAGCCGCCTGAATTGGGGTGCATGGCTCTTGCCATGGAAAGTACGCCCTCTGTGTGTACCAGATCGTTCTTGACGCCGTTCTGTGCGAATTCTCCCTTGATAGAGTAGCCCGGGCCGCCCATACCCGTGCCGTCCGGGCAGCCGCCCTGAATCATGAAGCCGTTTATGACCCTGTGGAAAATCAGTCCGTCATAGTATCCTTTTTTTACAAGGCTGATGAAATTGTTCACTGTATTAGGAGCTATATCCGGGTATAACTCTGCTTTCATTACATCTCCATTTTCCATGGTTATGGTAACTATAGGATTTGCCATTTTGTCTTTCTCCTTTTTCAATTAGAATCTTTATCCACTATAGCAAATTCCGCCGGCTTTGTCCAGCACGGCTTATCTTTAAACCGCCTCTGTTATTCTTCCCCTGTTTTCCGGTATACTATGACGGAGGGCCTGCGTTCCTCTGTCCGTATCATCCCCTGGTCCTGGTCTCAGTCTTTGCCCTTTCCATCTGGAATGAAGCCAAGCTTCAAACCGATTTCGGACAGCTCTACCCAGGAATACTTCATTACCGATCGGGTGGGAGAACACCAGGGATTAATAAATACGGAACCTCTGGCCCGTGTCCGGCTGAATTTTCTCGACTGGCTTACTTGACGCTTCAAGTGTGTATGAAACTACAATCGCTACAAATAATAAGGTAAACCATTTTTTTGTACTCATGCCATCATTATACCCGGTACGTCGGGATTGTGCAATGTGATTTTGACATAGACAATAAGGGTATTAATCATAAAGGATTGAGCCAATGATAACCTATGAGCCATTTTTTAGTACCCTGAAACGCAAGGAAATCTCAACATATAGGCTGATTAATAATTACGGTTTTAGCAAAGGTACGCTGGATTCCCTAAAACAAAATAAGAATATCACCATGGAAACGTTGAACTATATTTGTAATCTCTTAGAGTGTGAGATTAGCGATGTGATACGATATACAAAGGATTAAGGGAGCCTCGCGGCTCCCTATTTGTTTATCATCTTACGAATTTTCGGTAATCGTAGGTCAATGACAGTATCGTTTCATCATGATCAGCGTCCATACAAATTTGCACAGCCATAAGCAAAACCAGATACATTTTGAATTTCCAACAAAGAGCTTGTCAGTTCCGCAAATTCTTTTAATGCGGGCAAAACACAAGCGTCAAACCCTTCCATATACTGACGCTTATCATTGGTTTCTGATTCCCTTTTGATTTTTTGAATCGCCTCATGGACTGCAAACCGCTGACGGTTATCCAACTGCTCTACCTCGGTTAGGACATCGTCTGCCAAAGAATCATTTCCGGTGTAATCATACCTCTCTGATTGAGTGTTTATTTTTCTCACCACCTTTAAAATATATTGGCGCCGCCTTAATTTTAACAGAGTGTCAAGGGCAGGGACAGCCGGGAGAACCGCTAAAAATTTCAGTCTGGGTCTGGTGATTTTTTCAAGGAGCCGTGGTTTTCTCCCAATGATTCAACGTGAAAAGACACATAGAGCAGTGGTTTTTTGCTAAATTCCGGCAGGGTGGTGACAGCGGTTTGAATGAATAGCCGGACAATTTTTAAAAGAGCTAGACTTTTTGTTTTTAGCAGGTCAGAGTAAAAAACGCATTGACTTATTAACAGCCAGTGCAACTTACACAAACACATAAGACAGGTTCAAATTTGTATTCTTAAAAGGCCTGTAAACAAAGGAGTTTCTTCTATGATAGTAAATATTCACGCAATGAGTGCCGTGGATTTTGACGAACCTGTTTTTTGTATTTAGTATGCAACAAATAAAAGTCTGTGAACATCTACCAACATCAGACACATTTTGTAAAAGCGTATATTATCTGATATTAGCAAAAAAGCATCAAAGCCAACAGTTTTTTGTTCAAGGGCTGCTCGATGATCGGCGGCCTGGAAAGAAGGCAGTTTGATATGAAAATGGGTGGATTTACGATGCCGGTAGGAGGGTTTTCAGGGATTTTCTTTGAAATTACTTGAATTTATAGAGTGGATTGATTATATAGAGATGTAAAAAAGGAACAACCACCTCACACAAGAGGTTGGCCGAATACTCAAATAGCAGAATTGCCACCCTTTCAACCGCCAAGTTTACAAGGGTGGTTTTTCTGTGCCCGTTTCCGGGACTTAGAAAACGTTACTGACTAATCTTTAAAATAAAGGTCAGTAATGTTAATGGATAACCGTAGCGCCTATGTCAATAAGCTGCAGGGTGAACTACACATGGCATTTCCACAGTACCTTGGCATTTTCTCCAAGGTCACGACAAACACATCGCTCACTTTGCTGGAAACTTATACATCTCCAGATGCTTTTATAGAAGCGGACAAACAGGAGATTGTTGATGTCATTAAATCAACTGCCCGATTTGGTCTTACATATGCCAATAACAAGTATCATGCAATTATCCAGGCTGCCCATGAAGCTCAGGCGTTCGGTTACATCATTGACAGCAATATCAGGCGTATCCGCCTTTATATCAGCTTTATCCGCAAGTATGATGTTAAGGTGCAATCCAAACTCACCCTCTTGTCCCACCGAAAATAGCCTTTTCCCTTCCAGCTTATTTTCGGGATTTTCTTCATTTTTAGATATTCAGATTTGATTTTTTCTGCCTTGTTCTCTGCTCCTTTTTCCGGTTTAGCGTTAGCCTCACTGTTTGAGTTGGCTTCACAAAAGGGTCAGGAACAGAGACAGATTGAGTTTTATTTGTTTTGGTCTTAGATTTGAATTTTCCTTGTAAATACGTTGTTTTCTGGTGTTTTACTTTTCAGATTTTCTTTCCAATTTGCTCTTTTTCCATTTTGAAAACAGAGACAGAACAGAGGGAAAAGGACAGATAGAACTGTGAGTGAAAAGCCGGAAAACAAAAAGCAGAAGTACCGGGATCGTTAAGTCCTGATACTTCTGCTTATGTTTACTTTGTTCTATTTTCGACTGGACAGTGAGTGTGAAGCCGGTGGGATGGAAACAAGGAAGGAGACACTTCCCCTTTGCCCATTCACACTTCGTTCATATTTCATTCAAAAACCTTTTACACAAACAACATTATTTCTTCATGTTTACGCTATATACTTTAACCATAGCAAACAACAAGAGTTGCTGCCCCAAAAACGCTTACAAGATTTTTTTCATAATACTCGAGCTGATAAGAATTTATCAGCTCTCCTCCCTTTTTTAATACTTTTTTCCAGAAGGCGCATCATCCACGGGATGGTGTGTTTTTTCGTTTATCCTGGCTCAGGGGCATAGTCAAATCCGCCCCTGTTTCCCTTCTTTGATTTGGTACATGAACTATCCTCTTACTCCCTCCCTATTTAGTCAAGTCTTTTTTCCTTATTTTTCAAGGATTTTTTAGTATCATATCTCAGATGAATGAGCCGGAGGAATGGACATTTCTCTGTATCTGATACGAAAGTAGAGGTGGGTGGGTACACGAAGTAAAACGTCGTTGTCTTTCGTTCCACATGGTCTTTTGTATACCCATCCTTCTACGGCCGCGAACCTCCCGTGTCTGCCAGGAGCTCCGGCATTTCTGCCGGGTCCTAACTTCCTTCGTCCCGCCTGTCCATAATCAGGGTGTCTGCTTAGCTCCTTTGCAGGGTCATGCCCTACGGAAAATATTCCTGCCGACTACTGGCTCATTCTTTGTATTAAGTCTTACTGACCTGTCATGCATGATTTCCGGTCAGCGCCTTGCGGCGGACGTTTTCCCGACTCGTTCTTCCTGCCTTTCAGCCTTCCTGTCACGGCTGAATTCAGCCCTTAACTCCATTCGCCAAAAGCTCAATTCAACCGGGACAGGGCATTGCCTGTTTGGTTACCATCTCCTCTACTGCTTATGCCGCCTGCATCTGCGGCCTCTTGATGTCTCCCATCAGTTTCAACGGGTCATAGTCCACACCTTTTGTCAGTATGGTGTAGAATACCCTTAGAATCTTACAGGCCGCTGCCACAACAGACCGCATCCTCTTTAAGGGGTTTTCCCTGCGTGTCCGGTTGTATTCATGGATTGCCCGGAACTCGGTATTCTTCCCAACCAGCGATATCGCCGCTTCATACAGCACGTATCTCAGGCCTTTCCTGCCCCTGTAACTGATACGGCCTTCTCCGCTGTGCTTTCCTGAATCATTTGCCACGATCGCATATCCTGCCAGCTTCTGCAGCTGCTTCGGGTTGTCAAAACGTCCAGTGTCCCCCACCTCTGCAATAAATCCGCTGACGCTCACCAGCCCGATCCCCTTGATTTCCATCAGTTTATCCACGTATGGAATTTCTCCCGGCTTCTCCTCTATGTTTCGGAGCAGTTCGTCCATCCTTGCTGTCTCCGGTGCCTCCTTACTTCCAACGCTGTGCTCTGCGGCTGATACCAGGGTCTGTGCCCTCTTCATTCCAGCCCCTCTCAGCTTTGCGTTCCTCCATATTTTGTTTACACCTTCTGCACCAAGTTTCCGGATGTCCTCCGGCAAAGGCGCTTGTTGGGGTTGTTGTCGTCCAGCTCTTTTGACTTCTTGACATGGTGGGGATTTACGTGTACCGGCTTCATTGCGTTGTCCTGCAGGAATTTCCCCAGTGCAAACCAGTAATGCCCGGTGGTCTCCATTCCGGGGATTACAGCGGTTTTTCCTTGCTGCTGCGCTATGTCCTCCATCCATGCCTTGAATGTCAGAAACCCTGCTTCTGTATTACTGAATTCCAGTGGTTTCTTCGTGTACTCATAATTTCTCCAGTCAAATGCCCTGGCGTAATGGGTCTCACTGCCGACATCAATTCCAACAATCAAAGTTCTTTCCGTTATGGATGCAATTTTTGTGTTTTGTGTGTTACAATTCATTTTAGATACCTCACTGTTTTAATAAGATTTTTTACTAACCGGCCAAGTCAGTAATCTTATTTTACTCTGAGGTATTTCTTTTTCTCAACCCTCTTTCTTGGAACTCCCTATACTTGAATTATACAGGAAGCTCCTTCTTAAAAAACCCTCCGGCAGAGTCACCTCCCTGGATAAAAACAGCAGGGCTGTCAGGTTGGGAAAGGCCATGAGCCCATTCCATATATCCGACAGCAGCCAGACCAGGCCCAGCCTGGCCTCGCTTCCTAAAAATACAGCTGCGATAAACAAAAGAGGATATACCTTGGCCGCAAACATGCGCTGCGCATTTTCTCCTAACCCGCATCCTCCGATAAAATAGGCAGCGGCCTGCCTCCCCAGATAAAACCAGGCCATGATAGTCGCAAAGGCAAATACCACCATGGAGCCGCTGACAAGATATTCCCCTACAATCCCCAGTCGTCTGCTGAAGCACCAGGCCGCAAGAGCTGCCCCCTCATAAGGGATTGTCTCCGGGCTGGAACCGGTCATGCACAGGATTACCAGGGCCGTAAGGGTGCAAAGGACCACGGTGTCAAAAAACACCTCAAACATGGCCCACATCCCCTGCTCATGAGGCGTTGTGCCCTCTGTAGGTCCGTGCAGTACGGCCAGCGTACCCAGTCCTGCCTCGTTGGAGAATACTCCCCGTGAGATGCCGTAACGCACGCTGCGGCTGATTACATATCCAGCGGTCCCTCCTGCCGCCGCCTCAGGCCGGAAGGCGGAGGACACCATGGATACCAGGGCTCCCGGTATCTGTTCCAGACAGGACAGTATCACAATCATGGAAAAGGCGATATAGATTCCGGATGCCGCAGGCACCAGTTTTTCAGCCACATTTCCGATTCTGCGGATTCCTCCCCAGGTGACCAGCGCCAGAAGGCCGGTAAATATCAGTCCGCCAACCAGGGCCGGCACATGCCAGGTGTATTCCATGGTGCTGATTGCCGAGTTGGCCTGGACCATGCTGCCCATTCCAAGGGAGCTCATCAGACACAGGAAGCTGTACAGCACCCCCATTCCCCTAAGCCCCAGTCCCCTTTCCATGTATATAAACGGTCCGCATATGTAATGTCCGTCCTTATCCCTGTACCGGTACCTGATTCCCAGCATGGTTTCCGCGTAAGCGGTTATCATGCCGATCAGGGCTGATATCCACATCCAGAACAGAGCGCCTGGTCCTCCCGCCGTGAGCGCGGTTGCCACCCCCGCTATGTTGCCTGTGCCGACGGTTGCCGCCAGTGCGGTGCAGACCGACTGGAACTGACTGATTCCCTTTCCTTTTACGGTCCCGTCCGCTCTCCCGTTCCTGTCCTCCTTTCCGAACGCTTCTCCTGATATGAGCCGTCCTGCGGTCCGGCTCCACCAGAATAAAAATCCCCTAATTTGGAAAAAATGACATTTCAGGGTAAAGAATATGCCCACCCCAAGGAATATGACAAGGGTCCACGGTCCCCACACCATCTGGTGGACCTGCTCTAATACATTCATCATCCGAGCCCAACCTGCCCTGCTTGCTTCTTATAAATGTCTTATTCCAAAGTTCCCCTGACTATGACCACTGGAAGGAATTTTCTTTTGTTTCCGGCTCGCATTTCATAGTTGTTTATGATAGAATATGAAGTAGGAACAACTGCAAGAATCCAATAGAAAAGAGGTATGCCGATGCCAGGTTTTACAACACACTATGTCTTGGGCATGAAAGCATACAATGATATGCCTCAGAACAATCTGAAGTTTATCATTGCCAAGTATCGGTGGCTCTATCAGCTGGGTCTCCAGGGGCCGGACATGTTTTTTTATAACCTGCCCATCCTGCGCCATCGAGACCACCGCAATGTAGGCTCCTATATGCATGAACACCATGTCAATTACTTTTTCCGTTGCTGTTTCATGCAGCTTTCCCGAATCGGCTCCAGGCAGCAGCGTGAAGAAGGCCTGGCCTACATGTGCGGTTTTATCTGCCATTATATCGGTGACTCCATATGCCACCCCTATGTATACGGACGCATTGAATACGATGTCAATCACCCGGGCTCCTATTACCATGGACTCCACGCCAAGCTGGAGAATGACATCGACGCCCTTCTCCTCCAGAAGTACAAGAGGAAGAAGCCATCCCAGTTCAACCAGGCAGCAACCATTTGTCTCAATGGAATGGAAACCCAATTTATTTCCCAGTTCCTGTCAGACTGCATCAACGAGGCGTTCTATCCGTTGAGCTATAAAAACAGGTATCAGGTCACGGCTCCCATGATACACCGTTCCATCCTGGCTCTCCGTTTTGGATGCAGGACGCTGTCTGACCCTAACAGCAGGAAAAAGGACAGGATTGCGTTCTTTGAATCCCTGTTCCTCAAGAACCCGGTGGCTTCCAGCAAGCTGGTTACGGATACAGTGGAGAATCCGGCCTGGAGCCTGAACCTGCACCATGAGACATGGTGCAATCCGTGGGATAAGAGCATTGCCTCCAAGTCCTCCTTCCCCGACTTATTCAGACAGTCCCTGGGGAAGCTGAGCACTATCTTCTACATGATTAACTCCATGCTGGAGACAGGGCAGCCCTTAAAGCTGAACACCCTTGAGAACCTGCTGTCCGAGCTGGGAAATTATTCCTACCACAGCGGACTTCCCTGTGCTGATGACTGAATGTATGAAAACCAACTGCCAGGGAAAGTGAGTAAATAGACAAAACAGACAAGCGATAAAAAAGATAATTGCGAAGCAAAATGCCGCGGCCCCTCTTCCTGAATCCTCAGGAAAAGAGGCCGCGGCGTTTGCTGCCGGTGGGTTTGCCATTTTATAATTTCTGTTATTTTACGATTTCCGTTATTGTGCGGCTGATTCATTTCACGCTTTATTCGATCACCTGGTCGCCGTCCTTGATGCAGTAATTTGCATTCACCCCAAGGCGCACCATCCAGTTCTTTGTCTCCTGTGTAAGCCAGATACCGCTACCGGAGCCGCCGCCGTTGTCATTATCCCACAGCCACTGGGGGGTGGGCCACAGGGCAACGCTTGGCCTTAACGCCTTGTAGACCTCATAGCCCACGCCGTTCTGTCCGTGGTGGGCCACCTGGACGATATCGCACTTAAGGGCGCTCAGATCATGGTCAGCCATCAGCTGCTCGCCGCCTGACTTGGCCAAATCTCCCAGGAACACGGTGTTTGTCCCGTTTAAGGATACCATATAGGCCACACTGCTGTTATTGATAAAGTCATTGTTCATCTTATATGCCTGATTCAATACCTGAATCTTGGCAGGACCTGCCTGGATGACCTGTCCTGATACAATATCCCCGTGAAGTATGTTCTGAGGCACCAGACCAAAAGCTCCCTTGATATAGGCCACCATCTTGGCAACCTCAGGGTCCTTCTCAGCATACCAGCTGTCCTCTGCAAAGGAGTAATAGATACCGTCAATGGTAATCTCTCCGTTATGCTTGTACAAAATGTCTGCCAATGCTCCCACATGGTCCGAATCAGGGTGGGTCAGCAGCCATGCCTGGACGTGACCGCCCTTCTGCTTAATCTGGTTCAGAAGATAATCTGCGTTATTGGTCCAGCCTCCGTCCACTACGATGAGACCGCCCTCTCCCGTCTCGATGATGACCGACAGAAGCTGGGCCGCCGTGTCATGATTGGCCATCATGGTGAGACGGCCGGCCCCAAACAGGGAGGTGGTATCTGTCTTTGGAGTGGTAACCTCCCCAAACGCGGCAATCTGAGCCTTGGTCTGAATCACCGGCTGGCTGGCAGCGGCTGCCTGGAATGACTGGGCATTATCCCCTTCATCTCTGATGATAATTTTGTCCGGTGAGGACAGCATCTGTCCCTGGGCCTTTAACGGCTGGGAGTTGGTCATGGCCAGGCTGTCCAGATTCCCTCCGGTCATTGTCAGTGTCATGATGGCCAGCAGCCCGGCGGCGGCCTGTTTCCAGTATCTGTCAATCCTCATCCCAATATCTCCTTAATCATTTCTTTACTGAATCTGAGCTGTCAGCTCTCTCTGTTCCCCTGCCTTCATAACATCATTCACAAGGTATGCGCTTTCATCCCCTTCTTTGTCATAAGGGAACACCTGCACAAGCACATCGTGCTCGTCAAAGTAACTGCCATAGTAGGTGCTGTCCGTATCCTCCGAGTCAGGAGCTTCATAATAGAAGTTCTGCTCCGCAACATAGGTACCCACTGCCTTCAGCACTTCCTGACCATAAATCACAGCAATGTCGCCTGTGGTCTTATGTGTCACGGGAAGCAGGACAACCAATCTGCTGCCGCCGGCGTCATACTTGGCATCCAGATCCAACACGTAATCAGCGAACCCGCCGTAAGGATCCAGGAACTGGTCCCTGAGATCTTCCCTTACCTCCTGCCAGTCAATGTTAATATTTTTATCAACCTCCAGGTCAGGCTGTCCGTCCCCCTGAACCACACCGTTACTGGGAGAAACAATGTTGCTCTGGGTACAACCGCAAAGCAGGGCCGCTGAAGCTGCTAATATCAATGATAACTTCTTTAATTTTCTCATGATATGGTAATCCTCCTTTTGTCAACGTTATTATTATAGCTAAGATTACAATAATTTAACAGTCCTTTTTTCTTACAAAATTATTGATGTTTTTACAAGTTCCTCTTGATTTTTCCAGTAACTGATGATAATATGTTCAATATAATTAATTTTAACTATTTTTTGAACATCAAGGAGGATACAGCCATGAAGCAAGATAAAAACAGCAGTATAGATACCCCATTAAAGAATAGGCTGGACTGGGTCACAACCATCATTCCCTTTGTGACCATACTGGCCCTCTGCTCCCTGTTTATGATATTCCCGGACGCCTCCTCTCAGGTTCTTGGGTCTGTGCGCTTTTTCCTGGGCGACCAGTTTGGAAGCTATTATCTGCTTCTTGGACTGGGCGCCTTAATCTGCTCCCTGTACATGGCATTTTCCCGCTACGGCAAGATAAAGCTGGGAAATCTCGAAAAGCCTCAGTACTCCGCCTTCCAATGGGGTTCCATGATGTTTACGGCGGGATTGGCTGCCGACATACTCTTCTACTCCCTGTGCGAGTGGATGCTCTACGCAGGCGAGCCCCATATAACGGACATGGGGGCCATGCAGGACTGGGCATCCACCTATCCCCTGTTCCACTGGGGTCCCATTCCCTGGAGCTTTTACATCATTTTGGCTGTATCCTTTGGCTTCATGCTCCATGTGCGCAAGCGGAACAAACAAAAGTATTCCGAGGCATGCAGGCCGCTTCTTGGCGGACGGGTGGACGGCCTCTGGGGCAAGCTCATCGACCTGACAGCGGTATTTGCCCTTCTGGCCGGTACTGCCACCACGTTTTCCCTGGCAACGCCTCTCCTCTCCATGGCCTTAAGCCGCGTGTTGGGCATATCTGAGAACAATTTCCTGACCATCGGCATCCTGGTTATCATCTGCGTGGTGTATACCATGGCCGTGTACTTCGGCATGCAGGGCATTGCCAAACTGGCGGCCTCCTGCGTTTACCTGTTCTTCGGACTGCTGGCCTATTTCCTTCTGTGCGGCGGCGAGACACGCTATATCATCGAGACAGGTATCACCGCGGTGGGTAACATGGTACAGAACTTCGTGGGCATGGCCACCTGGACCGACGCCACGCGCACCTCCTCCTTCCCCCAGAACTGGACCATCTTCTACTGGGCTTACTGGATGGTATGGTGTGTTGCCACCCCATTCTTCATCGGCACCATCAGCAAGGGCAGGACCATCCGCCAGACTGTGCTGGGAGGCTATTTCTTCGGTCTGTCAGGCACCTTTACATCCTTCATCATCCTGGGCAATTACGGGCTGGGACTGCAGATGCACGGAAAGCTGGACCTGATGGGTGTCTACGCCGGAACCGGTGACCTGTACCAAGCCATCATCTCCATATTTGAGACAATGCCCCTGGCAAAGGCCGGGCTGGTTCTTCTGGCCATTACCATGATTGCCTTTTATGCCACATCCTTTGACGCACTGACCATGGTAGCCAGCTCATACTCCTATAAGTCCCTGGGCGCTGAGGAGGAACCCCACAAGCAGGTAAAGCTGTTCTGGTCCATACTGCTGATGCTGCTGCCCATAGCCCTGATTTTTGCAGAGAACTCCATGGCTAATTTACAGACCGTATCCATCATAGCGGCCTTTCCCATTGGTTTCATCATTGTAATGATTGTATGGAGCTTTTTCAAAGACGCCAGGCACTACCTGGACAAAGAGAATTCCGAAACGCAAAACATTAGATAAGGCGGCCAGAAAACGCAATTGAATGGTATAATTGAATCACAGCAATATTAAAACAATAAACGAGGACCGGTCTCCCTGTCCTCGTTTAATTTTGTACACACATAATATGTACGCTCCTTATCCTTCATTATCCTCCCACAGAATCTTCTGAATCCTGTCCTCGGCCTCTGTCTCGTCACTTCCCTTAAAGTAAAAAGTCAGAAAACCTGTCATTCTAAGATTCTTTACTTCGTCATATTGCTTGACATTCGCTGTATGCTTATCGCTGGTGACAAAAATATCGCAGTCAAATTGATTTGCTGTCTGAATCAAATAAGAAATGGGAATTGGCCTAAAGGCCCGTTCCCTGCTGTCAACTTGTTTCGTTAACATAGAATCACCTCAATTCAAAACAAAACCGGCTACTGGTTACCACCCTCCCCTGAATAATTATACATGCCCCTATGTATTTAGAATAACATTTTTTTCCTCTAAATACAAGGGATTAACGTATTAATTTTATATTGTTTTTGTAAATTTTAAACTAAAAGTCAGAGAAAATCCCTATTTTCGCCGCTATTTTATTGCAACTGCAACAAAACTGGTAAAAATAGGGTTTTCCTGTAATTTACATTTAACCGGCGCTTACGCTGACGCCTTTTACAGCCCACTGATAATTGCGCAGTGCCTGCTGGAGATTCAGGTCTGCACACTTAAACCCGGACTGTGCCTGGAGATACGCCAGCTCCTGCTGCATGAACTGAATCTGACTCAGCGTGCCGTTCTGCCTCTGAATCTGCGCTGCATTCCATGTGAGCTGGGCGCTCTGGTAAGCAGTGGAAGCTGAATCATAGGCCGCCTTTTTCTCCAGTATGGTGTCGTACAGTGTCTGCATATCAGAACGGAGCTGGTCCTCTGAATAGTCCACGGTACGCATCTTGTTTGCCTTCTGTGTCATTCCTTTGGTGGTGCGGACCTGGAAATCGCTCATTCCCGCCCCTGAGCCGCTCCGCATGCTGATCAGGCTGTAATTATTGTTCACCGCGGTTTCCTTGTCAGATGCCAGATCCAGGGTTCCGATAACCGACGGGTCGGCTGCCGGAACCGGGCCAATGACAGTATCCGCGCCTTTGTCCCATCCGGTATAGTAGCAAAGCGTCTTATATATCTGGTCAATTCCCGCGTCTATACTCTCCATCTGGGATTTTGCCGAGGACAGCTGGGCTGCCGCCGAAAGCACATCTGCATCCACCGCAAGCCCCTGGGCCTGCATGGTCTGCTGTATGGCCTGGGCTGTCCGGGCTATCTCCAATGCCTTGGCTACCACGGTTCTCTGAGCCAGATAATACTCATACTGGTTCATCAGGGTTTCCGCGCCGGACACAATCATGTTCACCTGGCGGTCCACACTCCTGCCGGACTTGCTGCGCTCAATGGCGCGATCCATGGAGCCTGCGCTGGAACGCAGCATCCTGGCTCCCCCCACCACCTGCATGACAGCGGGATTTCCGCTGCCCAACACATCTGCCAGCTGGTCTGCCTGGGACATATAATCATCAGCCACCACGCGCATGGCCGTTGCAATGCTTCCCTGGTCCTCCTCCATGGTATCAATCATGGAATATGCGCTTTTTATGGGGGCATAGTAATTCTTTATAAGTTCTGTCAATTCATCGTACTCCATGTGGTTGTCCTGGAGACGGGCCATGGCTTCTGTGTACGCCTCACCCGGCACCACCCCCGGCTCATCGGCCAGTGCCACGGCTGTGCTGCCCGCCGTCATCACGGCTGCCAGTGACAAAGCCATGAGACCTTTTCGTCTGTTCATGTTCATCTGTTCAACCTCCTTACCTTTCTTCAACCGGCCTAATTGGAGGTTGTGAGACCTTTTACATTCCAATCATAGGCTTCCATGGCCAGCAGAAGCTGAAGCTTATCTGTCTCCACACTGTTCTTGGCGGACACATAGCTGTTAAGCGCGCTCTGGTATTCCAGCTCTGTAATCTCGCCTACCGCCCTCTTGGCCGTGGCCGTGTTCAGGTTAACGAAGGCAACATCCAGGGCCATCACGGCCGCGTTCAGGGAATCCCGGTTGGTAAGCACTGTATTGTACTGGTTTCTAAGAGATTTGGCGGCTTTGTCTCTTGCATCCTGAAGCTGTGCCTGATTGGACTCAATCAGATACTGGCTGGTCAGGTTGCCGGCCTTCTTCTCATAATATTTCACATCGTAATTGTTTGAGATGGCAGTCTCCATATCAGCTTCCGGATTCATGGAAGCAATCCGGTTCAAGTCCGGCTCCGGCACATCCCTAATCTCAGGCTGTCCGTCCACCGCCCATCCCAGCATCAGGCAAAGGCTTCTGTGGACATTGTCAGCAGACTTCTGCGCAGACAAAATGGCCGTATCCTGGTCCTGTACGCTCTTTAACGCGCTCAGCACATCTGCCTGGGTTGCCATGCCGGCGGCCTGACGGGCCACGGTTGCCTCGTACTGGGCCTTAAGCAGATTTCTGGCGCTTTGAAGATTTTCCATATTATACCGTGACTGCTCATAAGTCACCATGAGCTGCTGGGCCTGATACACAAGTCCTGCCTCTGTCTGGTCATACTGAATCTTTTCCATGTCGGCATCCTGATAGTTATTGTCGGCCTGCTGCTGGAGCACGCCAACCTGGAACCTGGCAGTGGCCCATGCCACGTCGTCGTCGCTGTCCGCATTATTCCAGATGGCATCAATGTCATCCATATAATCATCATAGGCCGCATTCAGGTCCTTGCCCTTCTGATCCTTATAGGTAGACCGGTTGCTGCGGACCGTTGGGTTGTACTCGTGCACTAAATCCTTTAACTCCCCGAATTCGAGCACATTATCCCTGAGGGATGCCCATTTATCCTCACTGTATGCGAATTCAGGGCTTAAATCCTTGTTAATATCCGGTGCAGGCGGCTCTGCGATAACATGGGCGTCATCCGGCTTGCTTGCATTCCTTGCAAATGATGTTATGGGTATTGCTCCGGCCATGGTGATGGCTGACAGAACAGCTGCCGCCCTGTACCCATATTTCCTGTTCTTTAAATTTTTCATATCTTCTCTCCTCTTTTCTGTGTTTCCCTTTCACATCAGCTTCCGATGTTCCGGCATACACCGTATTCCAATATGAGCATTTCCTTCTTTGACACTTCCAGAAGTTTTTCCCGGTCCACCACATTCTTATAATACAGCGTTACGGCTCTGATGATAATAATCATGGCCATATCCACCAGATATGCCAGGTTCTCTTCATCAATGGGATAACGTTCCCTGTCAATTCCTTCATAAAGCTTCTGGACGAACTCACGATAGGACTCATCCTGAAGCAAAAAACCCTTGATTCCAAATAAATGGTTCTGGTCCACCACGCTTAAATCCGACAGCATGTTCCTGTACATCTTGTAGCCCAAACCGCCATGGTCCTCATCCACCACTGCCTCCAGCAGCTTAAGGGCGGTTTCAAAGGGATTCCCCTCCTGCTCCTTCAGGGTTCTGAAGATTCTTTCCTGGCAGTTATCCCTGAAGCCTCTGAGCATATACCGCATCAGGTCGTCCTTATCTTCAAAATATGTATAAAAGCTTCCCCTGGATATGTCTGCCTCCTTGATAATCTGGTTAATGGATGCAGATGAATAAGGAACCCTTGAGAATTCGTGGACCGCTGCCTCCAGTATTGCCTGCTTCTTCTCTTCCTTTAGTTTCAAAAATCGTTGTGTAGGCATGAATCCAGCCTCCTAGCCCTCTTTTGTATGATACAATCATATTCCTTTTGGTGACATAATATCATTTGTGACAATATGTCACGAACCCAATTATAAACACATATACCATGGATTGTCAAGGAAGGAAGAATTAAATTTCCATAAACAGAAAGTGCTGTAATTCCCCCCGCCATATATCTCCATATATAGCAGCTCCGAAAACCAGACAGCACAAAAAAGAGACCACTCGTTTCCACGGGCAGCCTCCTCTCTGATACAAAAATGGGGTTCCTGTTAAAATTTATCCTTCCACTGGGCAATGTTATCCTTGTCAAACCGCAGCGGCTCTCCTAAAAGCACCTGAGTTCCTCCGTCATAGTACTCTTCGATAGTGAATTTTCCCAAGTCGCCGGCATCCACAATGTCCCCAACCCTGCCGGTTGCAGCTCCTGTTACCAGCGCATGGGCAGAGTATGCTCCTAACGCTCCCTGATCCAGAGGATTCCACAGATAGGCATCGTAGCAGATTCCATTTTCAATATACGGCGCCATCTCAGAAGGCAGGCCGACACCTGTTACCTTGCAGTCAGAACCCTGGTCCTGAATCACCTTGGCCGCTGCCAGTATGCCTACCGTCGTGGGGGAGATGATTGCCTTAAGGTCCGGATTGTTCTGAAGCATGGCCTGGGCTTCGCTTGTGGATTTATCCGGAAGGTCATCGCCATAGGCGATATCCAGCACTTCGATGTTCTTATAGTCCTCAGGATGCTCCTCAACCTCCAAAAGCATTGCCTTGCACCAGTCGGCATGAAGCTGGGATTCAGGGTTTGCTGAGAGTATTCCAATCTTTCCTGAGCTTCCCGGTCCTCCGCAGATTGCCAGGGCGGACTGCATCTGGGCCCTTCCCACCTCGTCAATGCTGCACTGCTCCACATGTACCTGACGGCTTTCAGGGTTCACTGCGGTGTCCACGGAATTCACCGCAATTTTCTGAGACATTGCCTGTTTAAGAATAGGCTGCAGCGCATTAAAGTCAGCGCCAATCACTGTAATGGCATCTACGTTCTGAGCGATAAGCTGGGTAATGATTTCAATTTCCTTTTCCGCTGTCGGCTGGTCAGCCCCACGGTATACAGCTTCTACTCCAAGCCTGTCACAGGCTGCCTTGTATCCGTCAAACATCAGAAGGAATATGGGGTCCGCTGCTGTCTTGGATACAAATGCATATACCCTTTTCTCCCCATCTTCTGCCTGTGTCCCAGCTTCCAGTGCCGCTGCAGCGGCCGCATCTTCTCCAGCCTTGGCTGCCTCCGTAACAGCCGCTGTTTCTTTGCTATCTTCCTTCTGCCCGGTGCCGCATCCGGTCAGGCTCCCCAGTACCATAGCTGCCGCGAGCATAAGTGATAATGTACGTTTCTTCATAATCTTTTTCCTCCTTCATTATTTTTGTTTGTTATGTATGACACGTAGTCTAATCCACCCGCCTGAGGCAGATTCAGAAATCACTTCCTTCAAATTTGGAATCGCCACCGCCACTACCAGCAGCGCTCCAATAATAATCATGAGAATCTGCGATGAAACATTTACAATTCCAAGGCCATAGCGCAGGAATCCGATTGAAAACACCCCCAGAACAGCGCCCAGAACCTTGCCCTTTCCTCCCGCGGTACTGACCCCGCCCAGAATTGCCATTGCTATAACTTCCATCTCGTATCCCTTTGCGATGCTGGCTCTTGCACTTCCCAGCTTGGAGATAAGGAAAAGCCCCGCAAAACCCGCGCACAATCCGCTGAGTGTAAACACCAGTACCTTAATCCGATTGGTCTTGATACCAGAAAACCTGCTGGCCTTGGCATTGCTTCCAATGGCATACAGAGAGCGTCCAAATTTTGTCCTGTGAATTACAAATGCAAATACCAATGTTTCAACCAGAAATACAATCAGAATCAACGGAATCCCCGCCGCCTTGCTCCATGCCAGGAACGACATCTTGGAAGAAATGGATGTAATGGGTTTATCCTCCAGAATCATATAGGCAATTCCCCGAAACAGGATTTGATTGCCCAGCGTAACAATGGTGGAATTCAAATCAGGAAACGCCACCAGCAAAATCCCGTTAAAGAAGCCGCAGGCAGCCCCCACCAGCAGTCCCGCCATCATAGCCGGAACAATAGGCAGCCCCGCCTCGAACGCAACGCCTGTGCAGCATCCTGAAAGACACATGATGGACGCTATGGAGATATCTATCTCTCCCAAGAGAAGTACCATCATGGTGGTAAATACCATAAGGGCCTTATCCATGAACACCACCATATTGTTCATCATATTGTTAAAGTTCAGATAATTACTGGACAGGTTGATGTTGATTATATTTATGATAATGAATATTACAAATATCATTGTTTCCCATTGGAATAAAACGGATTTTAAGGAATGGGATTTTATCTTTGCTGTTCCCTCCATAATTAATCCCTCCCCTGCAATGCCTTCTTGTCCATATGCTGCTGCGTAATGGAGTTAATTACAACAGATGCAATGATGACAAAACCTTTGATACCCATCTGCCAAAATGAAGAAACCTGTATCAATGGCAGAATATTATTCAGTGTTCCAAAAAGCAGCACTCCCAATACCACGCCGCCCACTTTTCCGGAACCTCCGGTGATAAACACTCCTCCCAATACCACGGATGCAATTACGTTTAATTCATAGCCGCTGCACGACTCGCCCTGCGCGTTGCCGAACTTACATATCCACAGCATTCCTGCCAGGCCCGCTATCATACCATTAATCACATAAGCCAGAAATTTAGTCTTTACCGGATTAATACCGCTTATCTTGGCAGAAAGCGCATCGTTTCCAACTGCATACATATATCTTCCGTTTCTGAAATACTGCAGGAATATGTACCCCATAATTGTTATGATGATTGCTATGAATACCAGATTGTTGATTCCTAAAACCTTGCCCGTGGATATACTCATGAATTCCTGGGTCATATCTCCCTGGCCTACCCATGCGCCCTTACTGAACACATACACCAGGCCTCTCATCATGTCACATACCCCCAGAGTACCTATCAGTGGAAAGATTCTCAGTTTAGCCACAATAAAACCATTCAGCAGCCCCGCCAAAAGGCCAATTCCCAATGCTATCAGCACGATTACTATAATAGGTGTCTCCCTGTGGTCCCTTAAGGTCAGGGCACATATCATCCCTGCCAAACCCATGGTGGAACCCAGAGACAAATCAATGCATCCTGTCAGTATGACCATCATCATACCAACAGATACCATCATAAGGATGGCAGTCTCCCGCAGCAGGTCATTTAAGTTGGAGCCGGACAAAAAACGTCCCCCTGTCCTTACCTGTACCAGGATTGCAATGACAATAAGGATTGCGAAAAGCGTAAGTTCCCTTATATTGTGAGACACAAAGCGTTTTAAATCAAAGTCTTTTGAAATGCTTTTCATCCATCTCACGCTCCCTCTTTCAAATCTTCATCTTTGGCGGTCATGGCTGCCGCCAGTATCTCCTCCTGAGTCACATGAGAGGCATCAAAAATTGCCGCCAGATGCCCTTCATGCATGACACCAATCCTATCTGCCATAGACATGACCTCAGGCATCTCGGAAGAGACCAAAATAATGGCATATCCCTGGGCGGCCAGGTCGGACATAATTGAGTATATCTGGGCCTTTGCGCCTACATCCACACCCTTTGTGGGCTCATCCAGCAACAGGATGTTCACATCTGAGTTCAGAAGCTTTGCAAATACCACCTTCTGCTGATTGCCTCCTGACAGTGAATCCGCTCTGGAAAATATACTCTTGGCTTTAATCTGAAGCTTCTCACAAAGCTCCTTTCCCGTCTGCCGCTCCCTTCCCGTATCAATGCCAATCAAACGATTATATTTATCCAGTGTAGAGAGAGTCATATTCCTGTACAGCTCCCACGAGAGAATCAGCCCCTGCTGCTGCCTGTCCTCCGGCAGATAGCCCACCCCCTTCTTTAATGCCTGGGACGGATGAGTAAAGATGCATTCCTCCCCTCCTACGTATAATTTTCCTGAATCCGGCTTTAAAAGACCGCATATCCCCTGACATACCTCGGAACGTCCCGCCCCCACCAGACCTGTAAGTCCGAATATCTCCCCTTTCTTCACATCAAAGCTGATGTCCCTAAAATATCCTTTCTTTGTAAGTCCTTTTACTTCAAGGGCCGTCCCGCCGATCGGAACCGCCTGTTTCGGATACAGCTGCGTAACCTCACGTCCAACCATGGCTGATATCAGCTCATCCTTGGAAATCCTATCCACATCCCATGTACCTATATATCTGGCATCCCTAAATACAGTGACCCGGTCCGCCAGTCTGTACATATCCTCCATTCTGTGAGAAATAAATATGATGGAAGTTCCCTCGGCCTTTAGCTTTTCCGTAATGCGGTACAGTTCCTCACATTCCCGCTTGGACAGGGCAGCAGTTGGCTCATCCATGATGACAATCCTGGCTTTGGAGGAAACTGCTTTTGAAATCTCTACAATCTGCTGCTCCGCCACACTTAGATTCACCATTCTTGTCCTGGGATTGATGCCGCATCCCAGACTGAGCAGAAGCTCCTTTGCCCTGGCATGCATCTCATTCCATTTAATAGACCCTGCCTTTGTCAGTGACTCATGACCGATAAATATATTTTCTGTTACACTCAGATACGGATAGACCGTGCTGTGCTGATAAATGGCCGCGATACTGTTGGCTGCCGAATCATTGGTATTTTTAAATACCGCCTTCCTGCCATTAATCAGGATGTCTCCCTCTTCCGGCTCATGTACTCCGGTAATAACCTTAATCAGTGTGGATTTTCCTGCGCCATTTTCACCCATTAATGCATGTATTTCACCCTGCTTCAGCTGGAACTGAACGCCATTTAAAGCAACTACGCCTGGAAAACGCTTCGTGATATTCCTGAGTTCCAATATATACTCATCCACCGAATCCCACCTCCCAATCCAGAATAAAAAACACAGTGCAAACTCCTTACATAAAGCATAAGGCATGCGCTGTGTTTCGTAAATGTAAAATCAGGAACTATTGTTGCACTTTTTTGAACTTTTATATATCTTCCTGAATCTTTTTGTTATTTTTCGCCCCTCCCCGTCACTTCGCGTCATATAGCATATGTTTTTTTTGCACATATTTTTACTATAAGCTCCTATATGTTTAGTTATTTATACTCACTGGGCCACACCCCCATTTCCTTCCTGAACACCTTTGAGAAATAATGGATATCCTTATATCCCACCTGGTCCGCCACTTCCTTAACCTGAATACCCGGATGATTCTTAATCAATTGGCAGGCCTTCTCCATCCTTATCTTTGTAAGGTACCTGGACGGAGAGAGACCCACATATTTCTTAAAAATACGGCTTATGTATTCTGATACAAAACCAAATTCCATGGATAATTCCCCAGATTTAATATTCCTCTGATAATTATCCACGAGATACTGCTCGATCATGACCACCATCTGAGGCATGGCTTCCTCGCCGTTTCCATCCTCCGCCATATCTTCTCCCTGTTGATTCAGCCTTTCCACCAGCTGGAATATCCGTTCCTTAAGCTCCTCATAAGAAAATGTCTCGTAAACAGCATTCCACACGCTGGCACGCACAGAATGACTGCTGCCTTTTCCTCTTTCCAGAAATTCCATCATGAAATTTTCAATGGCCATGCATGTCTTATTTTTCTCCTCAAATTCCCTCATGAATGTATTAAGCTGACTGCATACTCCTCTGGAATCCCCCGATTTCAGGGCTTTAACCATAACTGAAAATGCCTCTTCCCTCACATCCTGTTCCCATGTATCGTCGTGAGGAGGGCAGGAGCGTCCCCCACAGCTGTAGCATGACTTGCCGTATATGGATTCCGTCATGATTTGAATTCTGAGCTCCAGCAGATGCTGTCTGAAATCCTGGGCCCGGACAGGCTCCGGCAAGCCTGCCATTGCTATCACACCATCTGATTGCCCCATGACATTCAACAGTTCCAAAGCCTTAGCTTCCATGTCCGGAATGCTGTCCCTGACAGCCACCACATATTCCCCGGCACCATCCGATGTCTGAAAAACAGCTTCTTCATTCCTAAACATCTTAATCAGACCAGATTCCAGGCTTTTCTGAGTTTCCGGATTCAGTCCCCCCTTAGCGCCGCCTCTGCCAAGCACCCGGATCAGCAGCAGATACCAGGACGATGCCAGCAGTTCATCATAAATACACGATTTTTGCGGAAGCTTTATTCCATCCAACAGATCCTTGAAACATTCCTGCCGCCTGTTCCTCATTCTCTGGTGATACTGCTTCTTAAGGACTTCAAGGATATCCCTCAGTTCAGATTTATTCACCGGCTTAAGCAGATAATCCGTGACACCGTTTTTGTATGCCTGCTTCGCATACTCGAACCTTTCATACCCGCTGAGCACTACGGTCTGAATTTCCGGCCTGTACTTATGAAGATACTGGAGAAGAGTGATTCCGTCCCCCCCAATCATCATTATATCTGTAAATACAACATCTACCTCCTCTGCCTCCAAAATCCGCCGTGCCTGGATTCCATTAAACGCTGTATACCGGACGCTGAATTCCTGGTCCATCCCGGAAATGGTTTTACATATCATACGCTGAATGGGAGGCTCATCTTCAACAACAAGAACATTAATCATTTATAATTTCCTTTCAAAACCACACAGGTATACCCGTCGCTTCCAGTATATATCTCATATTCGACCCGCTCCTCATACAAAAGCCTCAGTCTGATAATGGTATTTGTAAGCCCTATGCCGCTGATTTTCTTCTGTTCTCCTTTCAGAAACCCCTCAACTTTTTCATTCAACTCTTTCAGATCTCTTTCCTGGAAGGGCCGTCCATTATTCCTTACATGGATTTTCCAATGTCCATCACTGGCAGTGACCGCCACATGTATCATCCACGGAAACCCATTTTCTCCAAATCCATGTTTGAAGCAATTCTCCACAATGGGCTGAAGGATTACCCTGGGCACCTTCACCCGGTCCAGATTTCCTGCTTCCTCAATATCATAAATAAGGTTTTCCTCGTACCGGTCCTTCATCAATTCCAGGTAGTTTTCCGTATGACGGACTTCATCCTCCAACGTGCTGTTGCTCTCCTCCTCATAAACAGTGGAGTAACGCAGCATGTCGGAAAGACGGCTGCACATCCTCTCCACCTTCTCCTGCTGGTCCGCTGACGCACTTATGACCGACAGTGTGTTATATAGAAAATGGGGGTTCATCTGACTTTGAAGCGCATTAAGGCGCGCTCCCAGCTCCAGCTGCATGCTTTCAGACAGCCGCTTAAGGGTCTCCTTAAAAGTATTATTGAGGGCCATGATTTCATTCTCATCATTGTCCTCCAATGCCTCCATATCCAGGTTCGACCAGGAAATAGACTGAGCCGATACAATCATATCATTGATTGGTTTTGTCATTTTCAGTGATATCCGGTACGCCATATATGCCGACAGAACCATAAATACAAAAATAGCCACGATGATTACCTTTTGGATATCCTGTATCACATTGACAATGGAGCTTTTATTGCGCACCATCACTGCCATCCAGCCGGATGTCTCCGATATACCGGCTGAGAGATACTGCTCCTGTGCCCTGCTCCCAACCTTTATCCGGCCAAACCCATACCGGCTGTCCTGGTTCCCGGAAGCCTGACTGTAATAAAAATCATAATATTCAGGAGGGCATATACTCTCCATGCTGTTAAATACGCATCTTCCTCCGGAGTCAAACAGGAGCACTGCCATGTCCTGGTCAAGACCCGGCAGAAGGGTTTGGACCAGCTTTTGGAAATCCTGCTGTATTTCTATGATGCCGTACATATCGTCCTGGATCTTATTGCCCAGAGGACAATACAGGGAAATCATCTCGTATCCCACTTTACTGTTCCAGTAATCCGGGTGGGGACCTTCCACGTAGATATGCTCGTCATTCAGAACCAGCCTGGATACGATTCCATCTATATCCATACGGTTGCGCAGAACATCATCCGCATATGTTTTGGACTGAGGCATGACACCGCTGCTGACATAATCCCCATATTTGTTAAAAACACTGATTCTCGTTGCAATCCTCTGTATCCCATTGATGTCTGCCAGGGCACTGACCGCGTTTATATGGTCCACAATATGGTCGCCATAGTAATTATCATTTACCTTGTCGTCAGAAAATGTGCCAAAATCCTGAATCAGCCGCGAATTCATCATCACCTGAAAACCCACATTGCGCATTTCAACCATAAAACTCTCTAACTGCTGGGAAACCTTTATGCACATGGAAATCTGGTTTCGTTCTGCTGTTTTCAGACTGGACTCCCTGACCATCACCGCAACCAGAGTATAGAAAAGTACCAGACCTCCTACAATAATAATCAGATATGACTGCAATATTCTTTTCTGGAAATTTGAAAAAACAAAGGGCCTTTTCACTGTTTCCTCCTCAATGGCTCCCTTTTCATCATATCCCCAGTTCGTTCCTGATTTCATGCACCATTCTCATGGTATTGGCAAGATATAATTCAGGGTCCCTGTAATTCTCCGAGTACAGTTCGCACGTAACATATCCATTATACTTCCAATTGGTAAAGACTGTAAACATGTCTTTTATTGGTATTATCCCCTGGTCCAGCCTTTTATGGGCATCAGTCATCCCGTCATTATTGCAGATATGGATATAGTTCATCCTGTCCTTCAGCTTGTCAAAATAGACTGAAAACGGTTCATTGGCAACCGTTGGCGGCGCCACATCCATCATGGCCTCCACATTATCCCTTCCAATCCTTTTTATGGCATCCACACAGTCGTCTGCCGTTGTGATGACAGGACTTTCCATGGGCGTCAATGGTTCTATCACCAGGCTTACTCCTTTAGGTGCCCCATAGTCGCATAGGTACTGCATATTTTCTATGAAACGTCGGCAGACCAAAGCCTTTGGCGCCTCATACCCCGGATGGTCAGCTACCACCAGCATCCGGGGGCACTCCAAATCATATGCAATGTCAATGGACCTTTGGAAAAATTCCAGGGTTTCCCGTATGGTCCGTTCTTCCAGGGAGCATAGATTATACGGTCCATTCAATGCATTGGGCGTATACATGGGAATTTCCAGTTTATATTTCTTTTTTAAGGCATCAATTTCCTGCAGCCTCTCCTGAGTCATGTCCGTAAAATACCCATGGGGACGCCCACCCCACAGTTCCACTCCGTCAAGGCCGTAACGCCTGGCCATCTTAAAACAGTATTCCAGTGAAAAACGTTTAAAATCCAATGAAATCAACCCAAATTTCATACGGCTCATTTCTCCTTTCCTCTCATTGCAGCCAACCGCTTCAGCATGCTGCTGTCTTTTCCCAGATAAAGATACATTTCCCTGTACATCTCAAATAAGGCATCATAGACAACCGAGGCGGATTGACTTGGTATATAAGTTTTTCCCACCGGCGGCCCCATGGCATTAACGGCTTCCTCAATCGTATCATATCCTCCGCCCCTTCTTCCGGCCGCAACTGCCCCAAACATGGCGCTTCCCATACAGCTTCCGTTTGCTATGGCAGGAACCATGATTTCCCTGTTAAGGACATCCGCCATGATCTGCATGATGAGAGGATTCTTTTTGGCCACGCCGCCTGTGGCATAAAGCAGCCTGCACCGCACCCCCGCCCTCTCCATCTGCTCTATTATCATCCTCTTTCCAAAAGCAATTCCCTCCATCAAGGCCCGGTAGATTTCCTCCGGCCTGGTCTGCAGAGTCATGCCAAACAAACATCCCCCAAGGTCGCTGTCCATCAGAACAGAACGGCATCCATTCCACCAGTCAATGGCAATCACACCGCTGCTGCCTGGTTTCAGTCTGCCGGCTTTTTCATCCATCCATTGGAATACAGATATATTCCGGCTTGCTGCCTCCTCATGGCAGACGGACGGAAGGCAGTTTTCCATAAACCACTGAAAATGGTCCCCCATGCAGGCCTGTCCCGCCTCATAGCCGTAATATCCCGGAATGGCACTGTCCGGACATATGCCGCAAAAGCCTTCCACCGGAACCTGATTCCTGCTTATGAGGATATCGCATCCCGATGTTCCAATCACCATGAGCATGGCTCCCTCACCGCACAGCCCTGAACCCGCAAAGGCGGAATGACTGTCACCCAGGCCGCAGGCCACAGGCGTACCTGCAGGCAATCCTGTCTTTTCAGACATTTTTTGGGAAATCCCCCCTATGCAGGTGCCAGGCTTTACCAATTTCCCCCTAAGCTTCTGTTTTACATCTGACATCTGAGGATGGAGCGCTCTCAGAAAGTCATCGGAAGGATAACCTTCTTCCTCCTGCCACAACGCAGCAACCGTGGCAATACTTTTGCTTCTCATCCTGCTTCCTGTTATCTGCCACGTCATCCAATCCGCACCTTCCACAAACTGGTCCGCTGCCCGGTATATATCCGGTGACTGTCTCAGTATCTCAAGAATTTTTGGAAACAACAGTTCAGAAGATACTTTACTGCCATAATATTTGAGAAAACGTTCCTGCCGCAAACCGGCCTCTCTTGTGATGTCATCCGCCTCCTTCTGGGCACGGTGATGCATCCAAAGTTTAACATAGCTGTGAGGGTCATTCCTGAATGACCGGTGCATGCATAACGGGGTTCCCTCCCTGTCAACCGGCATCACGGTGCATTGAGTGAAGTCAATGCCGATTCCCACCACTTGGTCTGCCCTAAGTTCCCGCCCTTTAAACATGTCCTGAATAAGGAACTGCCAGGCATCCAGGTAATCCCGGGGATCCTGTAAGGCAGTGCCCGGTTCCAGCTTTCTGCCTGTGGGCAGGGAATCCTTCATAATTCCGTGCGGATAACCATACACGGACTCCTTTAAAATCCTTCCGCTTGACACATCCACCGCCATGGCCCGGGCAGACAGACTGCCAAAATCAACCCCTATGGAATATCCCATCTCTGCGCTCCTTCCTATTGACCATAATCCAGCCAGCCTCTTTTTTCTTTTGCTATATCCTCCGGCGCCAGCAATGGTATATCCGCCCCCATGGCCTTTGCGAGAACAAAGGTCTTGGCTGCCTCCTCCAGATAGATTGCCGAGTATAATGCCTCTTTCATATCCGCTCCATAGGCCATAATACCATGATGTTTTAAGATAACGGCCCGTGATTCCCCGGCATACTTCACGGCCATGATACCCATGCCAATATCAGAAGAAGGCGTAAAGGGTGCCACGTTGACCGCGGCCCCATTGGCATCAATAAGGGTCACCAGAAATTCCGGAATCTGATTCGCCGCAAACCCGGCAGCAGTGGCATAAGGCTGATGGGTGTGAATCAATGCATTGATATGAGGCATATGCTCAAACATATACACCAGAGCCGGAGAATCCGAGGACGGCTTTCTCATTCCCTCCACCACCTTGCATTCCCGGTCTATGACCACCACATCGTCCGCTGTCATCTCCTCATAAATCATGCCCGACGGTGTCACCAGAAACAGATTCTCACCTGCCCTCATACTCACATTCCCTCCTGACAGGGATATGAGATTGCATCTCCTGATTTCCAGGGCCGCATCCAGTATCTCCCTTTTTTCCTTCTCAAACATAATCATTACCTCCTCGTTATGAGCACCTGGCACATCTGATTTTATCTATCATGAATGTCCGTGCACCGCTTATAATATCCATATAATTTTCTTCCGTTTCATTCCACATCTCAATGGTAAGGGGCCCTCTGTATTCCATGGCATCCAGGGCCTTAAATACTCCTATGAAGTCCATATTTCCGGTTCCCAGCGGAACCCCGTAGAAGTAATCAGGCAGCGAGTCTCTCACATGCACATTGGCTATATGTCCTCTGCCCTGGGGCAATTCTGTAACCGGGTCGATTCCCAGGGATTTCATGTTGGCTATGTCAGGATAGATTTGAAGCCACGGCGAATCCGCCTCTTTGACCAGGCGCAGGGTATCGCTGACCTTTACCAGGTTCACCTCTACCGGTTCAATGGCCAGCATCACCCCGGCCTGTTCCGCCCATTCCAGGCATTTTAAGATATTTTCCCTGTACCGGGCAGCTGTCTCATGGCTGCGTGGTTCATAAAAAGCATCATACCCCGCAACCTGCAGCATACGGACCCCCAGATTCTGACAAAAGGCGATTCCCTCTCTCATCATCCGGATTCCCCGCTCCTCCAGGTCCCTGGAACTGCTTCCCAGCGGAAATCTGCGGTGCCCGCTGAAACACGCTGACAAAATCCTTATGTTCTGGTTTCGTGCAGCCCGCCTCACCTCATCATATTGCTTGTCATCCCAGTGCAGGCGTGCCAGACGCGCATCGCTCTCATCCAGGCTGATTTCATAATTCCGGTATCCCGCAGACGAAGCGTCGGCAAACATCTTTTCCCATTCCTGTGGCTTAATCGCCTTTTCATAGATTCCGAAAGGCCTTTGAATCAGTTCCATATCCATTTAACGTTTCCATCTCCTTCCAGGCTTTGGCCGGGTCTTCAGCTCCCCATACAGCCCGCCCCATAATCACACAATCCGCACCTGCCTCTTCCACCTTCCCCAACTCGTCCCTTCCAATTCCGCCGTCCGCGTATATCATCACCTCATCCGGAATACAAGCCCTGGCCCCGCGAATCCGCTCCAGGGCACATGGCCGGAACCGCTGGCCGCAGCTGTCCGGTTCGGATGTCATAAGGAGAAGATAATCAAAGGAACCGATGTAACTGTTGATTTGCTCTATTGGCATAGACAGATTCAGGGCAAGACCCGCTTTCATTCCTGTCCTGCGCACTTCATGTAAGAATTCCAATGGGTATGGAAGTGCCTCCATATGTCCGCAGACAGCAGAAATGCCGCTTTCTGATAGTTCATGAATATATTTGATTGGATTTGTCGTTAAAAGATGAACATCTAATTCCGCCTTGGAATAGGCTGCCACCTCTTTTACAGTTTTCATGCCGAACGTAATATTAGGCAGAAAATTTCCGTCCTCCACATCAATATGTACATAGGGTACGTCTTTAATCCGGTCCAGCTGGCATTTTAAATCCAGCTGTGGTGCTGACGCGATTGATGGTATAATCTTCATGTCATCCCTCCTTTTTGAACTAATCTTAGCATATTATGATTTATTTTGCAATATTTATGATTTTATTATTGCATTTTTAGAATCTTTGTGATACTATTTGAATACAAACTCAATGCAAACTCCTAATTTGAATTGAGAAAGGACTATACCAATATGTCAAACTGGATGCAGGATTTATTTCATGTAGAAAAACCAATCATTGCAATGTGCCACTTACAGCCGCTGCCCGGAGACCCGTATTATGACGCGGACGGAGGTATGGAAAAGGTGATGGCGGCTGCCAAAGCTGACCTCCTTGCGCTTCAGGAGGGCGGGGTTGACGGCATTATGTTCTCCAATGAGTTCAGCCTTCCCTATCTCACAAAGGTGGAGCCTGTCACGATTGCGGCCATGGCAAGGGTGATCGGAGAGCTGAAACCGCTCATAACAGTTCCTTATGGTGTCAACTGCCTGTGGGATCCCATTGCCTCCATTGACCTGGCGGTTACTGTAGACGGTAAATTTATCCGCGAAATTATCTCCGGCGTATATGCGTCTGACTTTGGGCTCTGGAACACCAATGTAGGAAAAACCGTCCGTCATAAAATGGCGGTAGGCGCAAAGGACTTAAAGCTTCTTTTCAATATCGTACCTGAAGCTGCCAGATATCTGGCGGACAGGGATATAAAGGATATTGCCAGATCCACAGAATTCAATAACCGCCCAGACGCCCTCTGTGTATCCGGTCTCACTGCGGGCAGTGAAACAGATACTCAGATACTGGGCCAGGTAAAAGCTTCTGTCAAACGTACTCCTATCCTTTGTAATACCGGATGTAATGTGAATAATATCACAAGACAGCTGTCTGTTGCCGACGGAGCAGTATGTGCCACTACCTTTAAATATGATGGTGTCTTTGAAAATGCTGTGGATGTAAAGCGGGTCAAAGAATTTATGGATAAAGTCAAGGAGTACCGGGCAACCCTCTAAATCAGGAATACTACATAAACATAGTCTATGGTATACTAAGGGCATCTTTTAATCACAGGATGCCCTTACTATTTTAAAAAGCCATTTAAAGGAGGTCCGCGCATGAAAAAACATGCATATTTTATTGGAATAGACAACGGCGGCTCTGCTATCAAGGCAGCCGTATTTGACGAAAACGGCAGGGAACTGTCCGTGTCCCAGATACAAATTCCCATGGACCATCCAAATCCCGGCTGGACAGAACGGGATCCTCTTTCTGTCTGGAGAGGCAATTGCCAGGTCATACGTGATGCTATCGGAAAGGCGCAGATTTGTTCCCAGGACATTAAAGGCGTTTCAGTCTGCGGGTATGGCGGAGGTCTTGGACTCTTAGACAATGCAAATACTCCCATTGCTCCTTTCATCGTGTCCACGGATACCCGCGCCAGTCAACTTCTGGGGGAATATTCAGAAAGCGGTATCAACAGCAGTCTGTACCAGATGACCCTGCAGAATCTTTGGGCTGGCCAGCAGGCCATGCTGCTGCCCTGGCTAAAAAAACACCGGCCGGATTTGCTTAAACAGGCCTGTCACATGGTATCCATCAAGGATTACATCCGGTATTGCCTGACTGGTATGCTTGCCACTGATTATACGGATGCTTCCTGCACCAACCTATTCAATATACGTGATAAACAATTTGACCCGGAAATCTTCGGACTTCTTGACATCCGTGAATATTTCCACTTGGCCTGCGTCCCAATACTTCAGTCCTTTGAAACAGCCGGTTTCGTCACATCCGAAGCAGCCATTCAATGCGGCCTTGCGGAAGGTATACCGGTAGCAGCCGGATTATACGATGTGGATTCCTGCTGTCTGGCCAGCGGTATTTTGGACTCCAGCTGTCTGTGTCTCATAACCGGGACCTGGTCCATCAATGAATATTTGACCAATGACCTGGAAGAATGCATTGGAAAAAACGGCAACACCATTGCTTTTTTACCAGATTATTATATAATTGAAGAATCAAGCCCTACATCTGCCAGTAACTTTGACTGGTACGCCAACCATTTTCTGAGCCGGATGTATCCAGGCCTGGAACGGCACGAATTATATGATTACTGCAGTAAGGCAATCCTTGAGTCAGGATTAAAGCAGACCGATATCCTGTTTATGCCGTACCTTTATGCCTCCAACTCTGTTCCTGATGCCAAAGGCGCTTTTTTCAATCTCGACAGCAGCCATACCCCCGCGGATATTCTTCTGGCTATTTATGAGGGAATCCTTTTTTCCTCCTGCTGCCACATTGAGAAACTGACCGGCACCATACATCCCCAAAAACAGATCCGTTTATCGGGAGGCATCACAAATTCCCCTGTCTGGACCCAGATACTGGCCGATATCCTGCAGCTGCCTATACAGGTAATGGAAGGGAAGGAACGCGGGGCCTTAGGCGCTGCCATCTGTGCCTCTGTTGCCTGTGACTATTATTCTGACTTTCATAGTGCCGTGAAGAAGATGTGTCATTTATCCCGGACATACATCCCGGATTCTTCCAAAGCTGCTTTTTATAAAGAAAAGTATAAGAGGTTTAAAAAGGCGATTCAGGCATTAGAGTTTTTTTATAAGTAGGAATCAAGGAGAGCTGTCATGTTGAAAGCAGAACGCCTTCAGGCGATTGTTGATATAACCAACAAAGAAAAGATTGTAACATCAGAGGAGCTGATGCGTCAGCTTAATATATCCAAGGCAACCGCCAGAAGGGATATTGAAGAGCTGTCCAGTCAGGGACTGATTCAAAAAACCCGCGGAGGAGCCATGTCTGCAAACCACGCTTCCTTGGAGCCCTCCTTTGTAAAAAAGAAGGAATCCAATGCGGATGAAAAGGCCCGCATTGCCAAAGCCGCAAGGGAACATATCTGTCCGGGTGAGAAAATTATACTGGATTCCGGCACCACGGTATTGGAGCTTGCAAAGCTTGTCAACGACATACCGGACCTGACTGTGGTCACCAATGATCTGCATATTGCATCTGAGGTTAGTATATTCCCCAATGTTACTTTGCTGATGGTGGGCGGAGTGGTACGGAAAGGGTTCAATTCCACCTATGGCTATTTTGCAGAAAAAATGCTGGGGAGCATCTCTGTCAATAAAACGTTTCTTTCCATTGACGCCGTTGATGTGGAACATGGCCTGCTCAGTTATATAACCGATGATACAAATATAAAAAAGCAATATATCAAATCTGGCAAGGAGGTTATTCTTCTTTGCGATCACACTAAATTCCGGGCCAGCGCTTTCATTAATATCAGCCAGCTGGACTGTATCAATCGAATTATCGTGGGCAGAGAACTGGATGTGGAATATGTGGATCGGCTTGAAAGTTTGGGGATTGAAGTGGAGTTAGTATAGCGACGCAATTAAAAGACCGCAGCGGCAAGTGCCTGGTGATGCACACAGCCGCAGCGGTCCTATTCATATTATAACTTTTTTTCTAATGAGCATTCTTTGTCTGGTTTCTATTTTCTGTCCGGTCTGTGATACTGGCGGTCTGGTCCACATTTTCTCCCTGGTCCATATTCTCCATCCGATCCACAATATAAATAGGCCTGTCCTTCAGCTCCGTAAACAGAATCGCAATATACTCACCGATAATGCCAATAATCACAAACATCATGGCAAACATAAAGCAAATCAATACCACAATGGTGGCATAGCCGCTGGGAGCCCCTTTTCTGGTACAAAGAGTGTATATCATGACGGCGAAGCCCAGCAGGGCCGAGAATATGCCCGCGTAAATTCCAAGCTTCAGGGGCATGTTGGAAAAGCACAGGATTGTATTGATGGAGAACACGAACAGCTTCTTGATACTGTATTTGCTCTCCCCTGCCACCCGGGCCCTTGCTTCATATTCAACGGCGGTTTTCTTAAAGCCCACGTTCTGCACATAGCCTCTGAGGAAACGCACCTTTTCCCTGTAGCTGTCCTTCAGCACCTGGGCCACATGGCGGGAGACCGCAAAAAAGTCAGAGGCATTTGCCTCAAAGTGTACATCTGAGATCCGGTTGATAAGCCAGTAAAAGCCGGAGGATGTGATATTCTTCACCAGTCCTGCTGTTCTGTTTCTGGTGCGGACCATGTTGATGACCTGATATCCTTCCTCAAACTTAGCCAGGATATCCGGTATACACTCCGGGGGATGCTGCAGGTCCGCGTCCATACAGATAATGCCGTCTCCCCTGCTGTAGTCCAGTCCCGCTATCATGGCCGCCTCATGTCCAAAGTTCCTGGAAAAGCTTATCACCCTGACCCCTGAATCGGACGCGGCCAGCCGGTCCAGTATATCCTGGCTTCCATCCCTGCTGCCGTCATTGACAAAAAGCAGCTCATAGTCCCAGCTGATTTGCCTCAACACCTTTGTGGTTTCCCTGTAAAATTCTTCCAATGCCTTTTCTTCGTTGTAGACCGATACCACAACTGATAACAACCTGTCCATCTCTTTTGTCTGTAATCCTTTCCTGGGGCATGTTAAAATATGCTGTCAATCTCTCTGCCGTCATCCCCCCAGTGCGTGTCTGCCCCCTGTTCCGGCACATTCTAATCAAAAATACGGATTTGCTGGCTGGAGTGGGTGGGCACCCGTTTGTCCTCCGGCGGCATTTCCATGTAATTTCCATACACCTCTGTCAGTATCTGGTGCCATCCCTTTGGTATCATCAGACGGGTATCCTCAAAATCCGCGTCCTCCACCTGGTCGCAGCAGGACTTATCCACAGTCACATACAGATAATCCGGCTGATAGTTGCTGTAATAGCGCAGGCTCCCCTTGCTGCGCCTGTCCTTCAGGGCAGCGGCCTTCTGCATGGCAAAGATAAGCTTCATGGGCACCAGACGGCCCACGGCTGCCAGCCCTCCCACGAATATCTTGTGAATCATGCTGTATTTGCAAAAATCCAGCTTATACCTGTGCCCCATGGCCATGCCATACACCGCCTTGTGCAGGAAGCGGGTAAATTCCGCCCCCGCCCTGGAGGAAGGAAGCTTGTCCAGAATGAACAAATCCACCCATATATGGTTCAGCTTTCCCTCATAGTACTGCATCTCCAAGCTGTCCTCATGGCATTTGCTTTTCTTGTAAATGATTCTGGGTGTGAAATCATAAAATGCCTTTCCGCCCCTGTAACTGTCCGGCTCCAAAAGCTCCATGGTATCCGGCAGCTCCCTTGGAGCCACCTTCATGAACGCTTCATACTGGTTTCTGGTAAACGCCACATCCGCGTCATCATCCCAGGGAATGAATCCCTTATGGCGTACGGCGCCTATGAGGGTGCCTGCGTCCAGCATGTAGCGGATATTATACTTACGGCAAATCCGGTCTATCTCTTTTAATATAGTCAAGTTAGCCTCATGGACCCGGCTCATATCATAGGTTTCCATCATAATCAGTGCTCCTGCCCTTTATTCCTGCCGTGTTTTTGGCACGGCGCCCAAACTGTGCCGCAGAGTCCCTATGCGCGCTCCACTGCTTCCTTAATTGTCCTGGCCATATAGTCGATCATACCGTCTGTCATTCCCGGATACACACCCACCCAGAATGTGTCGGACATTATGCGGTCCGTGTTGTCCAGGCTTCCCACAATGCGGTATCCCTGGCCCGCTGCCCGCATTTCATCAAAACATGGATGCTTTGTCAGATTGCCCGCAAACAGCATTCTGGTCTGCACACCCTTTTTCTCCACATACCGGACAATCTTATTCCGATCCACGCCTTGCCTGCATGTAATCAGAAAACCGAACCAGCTTGGCCTGGAATGCGGGCAGGCTTCCGGGAGAATCAACTGATTCTCTGTTCCTTCGAGCCCTGCCTTCAGTCGGTCAAAATTATGGCGCCGCCGCTCCACAAAGGAGGGAAATTTATCCAGCTGGGCACAGCCAATGGCGGCCTGCATGTCCGTTGCCTTCAGGTTATACCCGAGATGGGAATACACGTATTTGTGGTCATATCCCAGAGGAAGCTCCCCGAACTGCCGGTCAAACCGGTGTCCGCACATGTTGTCACGGCCTGAGGGGCATACGCAGTCGCGGCCCCAGTCGCGGAAGGACCGGATAATTTTATTGAGAAGGGGATTGTCCGTATACACGGCGCCTCCCTCGCCCATCGTCATGTGATGGGGAGGATAGAAGCTGGATGTGCCGATGTCACCGATGGTGCCCGTAAAACGGGTTACTTCCTTTCCATCCTCTTCCATGGTATACTGGGTACCCAGAGCGTCGCAGTTGTCCTCCACCAGCCACAGGTTATGTTTCTCACAGAATGCCTTCACCGTCCTTAAATCGAAGGGATTTCCAAGGGTGTGGGCAATCATCACCGCCTTTGTCTTTTTGGACAGGGCCTCTTCCAGCTTTGTTGCATCGATGTTATACTGAGGGATGGTCACATCCACGAACACCGGCACCGCGCCGTACTGGATAGCAGGAGCCACTGTGGTTGGAAACCCGCAGGCAACCGTGATGATTTCATCCCCCCTCTTTACCCTGCGCTCACCCAGCAAAGGGGAGGTCAGCGTCATAAAGGCCGCCAGATTGGCGGAGGAACCGGAATTCACCAGGGAGCAGAAACGCACTCCCAGATAGCCTGCCAGCTTCTTCTCAAATTCATCGGTGTACCTGCCGGAGGTAAGCCAGAACTCCAGCGAACTGTCCACCAGGTTTACCATCTCCTTATGGTCATAGACCCTGGAAGCATAGGGGATGCGGTCTCCCTCCTGAAAGGACCCCTTTTTGTTGTGGTAGGTGTCGCAGTATTCGGCTACCATGTCCAGAATCTGCTGCCTTGCCTCTGTCTCTGTCTTATGTTCAAATGCCATGTTCATTTCTCCTCTTTACGAAAAAAATTCTGTTATCTGCCGGTCCATAACCTCCAGCATATCCTCGCCGTCCAGATAAGCCCTGGACCACTCTACCGTCTTTTGGACGGCTTCCTCCACCCCATATCTGGGGCGCCAGCCAAATACTGACTTTATTCTGGAACAATCCAGCTTCAGGAAATTGGCCTCATGAGGGCCTCCGTCATACTGATTCACCCACTTCACATCCCCGCCCCAGGCCCGGCAGAACATATCCACCAGGCGTCCTGTGGTCACGCAGTCCTTATCGTCCGGTCCCACGTTATAATATCCCTGGTACCGTCCATCCTCATGCTGCCTCATGGCAATGGTAAGATACACGGCAAGTGGCTCCAGCACCAGCTGATAGGGCCTGGTGGAATGGGGATTCCTTACAATGATATCTTTCCCTGTTGCAGCCGCCCTGATACAGTCAGGTATAATCCTGTCATTGGCAAAATCGCCGCCTCCAATGACATTTCCGGCCCTGGAGGTGGAAACAGCACACCGCCCGTCACTGAAAAATGATTTCTGATAGCTGTGAGTTACCAGCTCGGAGCAGGACTTACTGTTGGAATAGGGATCGTATCCATCCAGAGGATCGCATTCCCTGTATCCATACTCCCATTCCCGGTTCTCGTACACCTTGTCCGTGGTCACATTGAGGAAAGAGCGAACACTGTCCGTCAATCTGACGCACTCCATCACATTCACTGCTCCCATGACATTTGTCTCATAGGTATACACCGGATCCTTATAAGAATCCCGGACAATGGGCTGGGCCGCCAGATGAAACACAACCTCCGGCCTCACCCGTTCAAACACGTCCCTAAGCCCCTTAAGGTTACGGATATCGCCGAGCACACTGTCCATCCTGTCCTCCAGCCCGGCAATCTCAAACAAGCTGGGATCCGTAGGAGGTTCAAGGGAATACCCCGTCACCCGGGCCCCGGCAAGTGCCAGTATCCTGCAAAGCCAGGCCCCCTTAAACCCGGTATGCCCCGTCACAAGCACCCTTTTATCTCTATAAAAATCCGTCAATTCCTTCATCTTCATAAAAATATCCTCTCATCCAATTCCAATCATCCTCACAAAAACCATCCGCATTTCCTAACCAATTCCATCAACTCTGCACAGCAACCCTTTCCTCCGGCATTCGAGGAAGCCCAGCATGGTTCCAGGCGTGTTTCCTGCTGAAACCATTTTACACGCCGGCACTTAGACGCGGTCTTTCACGCGTCTTAGTACCGCTGCGTGTAAACCGAGCGAGAGCGTGTTTCATCAGGGAGCACGCCTGGAACTATGCGACACCACCCCCCCCCCCGCGAAATCCCCTCTACCAAATCTTCCAGGGCGCCTTACCTGACTGCCATAATCCCTCCAGCTTATTCATCTCGCGCTGGGTATCCATGCACTGCCAGAATCCGCCGTGATAGAAGGACTTAAGCTGTCCCTCTGCCGCCAGCTTCTGCATGGGGCCCTGCTCGAACACGGTGGAATCCCCTTCCAGATAATTAAATATCTCAGGGTTCATCACCATGAACCCGCCGTTAATCAGGGCACCGTCATTGTCCTCCTTTTCCCGGAAAGAAAGGATCGTATCATTTTCATCAATATCCAGGACGCCCTTCATCTGGCCAATGTTGACCGTTGTGATGGTAGCTGTCCTGCCATGGGATTTATGGAAATGCACCAGTTCATTCAAATCCACTGTTGACACGCCGTCTCCATAGGTCAGCATAAAGGGTTCATTCCCCACAAAAGGCCGGATGCGCTTTACACGCCCCCCTGTCATGGTGTTGAGTCCGGTATCCACCAATGTCACCTTCCAGGGCTCGGAATAGTTATTGTGGACTTCCATCTTATTATTGGCCAGATCAAATGTCACATCCGAGGTGTGAAGGAAATAATCTGCGAAAAACTCCTTCACCACATACTGCTTATAGCCCAGACAGATAATGAATTCATGGAATCCGAATTCCGAATAATACTTCATGATATGCCACAATATGGGTTTTCCGCCAATTTCTATCATCGGCTTTGGCTTCAGATGGCTCTCCTCACTGATTCTGGTACCAAATCCTCCCGCTAAAATTACTACCTTCATCTCTGTCCTCCATTGTATTCCCGAAACACATTCAGCTTGTTCTCTTCCAATATCCGGAATGCGCTCTGTATCTTATCCAGTCCTTTGCGGTATTCAAACTCTGTCTCCAGTTCTTCTCCCCTGTCCCGCAGTTCTTCCCGGCTCATTCCGGGAACCTCCAGGGCCAGCCGGGCCTTCCTCTCAAAGCTTTCCTCCCTGCTGGGCGCTTTCTGGATCTCACGATAAGTAGTATAACCATTTCCCATAAGGATTGCAAGGCAGAATAGAGCCATGAGCCACCGGTATCCCCTGTTTGTCCCCTCCCTCAGCTGCCACACCAGGGCAAAGGTAAGTATAATTCCCAATATTCCCACCTGGAACTGGAGGGCATAGCGGGAACTCAGCGCATAGTTTTCCTTCTCAAATATATACCTTGAAATAAAGATGATTATATGGTTCATCCCGCCTCCTGCCAGGAGCATAAGAGGCATAATGGTCCTCTCATACAGGCGGAACCGGAAATTAAGCCATAAGGCCATAAGATAGCCGCAGACCACAAACAGGCCCAGGGCGTAGCACATCCGGTTGCTGAGAAGGCCCTTTTCCATAAAACGCTCAAGTTCCTCCCCTCCCACCAGGACTCCCGAAAAGGACTTTAACAGAAAACGGACCGGAAATGTGGGATTTTCAGCCAGTATGGTGCCAAGGGAACGTCCCGTGGCTCCCGCGTGCTCCTCCACCGCCATGGAATTGCTCAGCATATACAGCAGAAGCGGAATCAGGGCGCAGGCCATATAGGCCAGATACCGCGTATCCCAGGAACCCTGTCCCCTTCTGCCCGGACAGCCCCTGCTCTTCCTCCGGTCCATCACCATGCAGAATCCATAGGAAAGCAGCAGCGTGGCGGCGTACACCCCACAATATGGGCCGGCAGTACCCAGTATAATAAGCCACGGCAGTACCAGCAGCTTTAACCGATCGCGCTTTTTCTCCTCCCCCGCCCACACCCGGTCCAGAACCAGCTCATGGTAGTAGAAGCAGGCAAAGGCAAAAAAATGGGACCACCCGCTTCCATTGGTAAGCATTTCCCATTTATTCAGACTGAACATCACTGCCATCAGCAGCGCAAACCAGAGACATCCGATTTTCCTGCTCCTGCCATAGGCGGCAAATACCCAGCCGGCCAGTCCCAGGCTCACCACCCCCAGAACACGTTCCAGGGTAATGGTAAAGCCGAAGAACTCCACATTGACAATTCGGCAGAGATAATTGATTGGGATGCGTGTCAGAACATCCGGCACAAGAAATTTATCCGGATTCCACACATCCGGCAGGTAGCTGTTCACCAGCCGGATATAGTCTGAGTACACCACGTCGCGGGTGGCGCTCCTCACGTACCAAAGACAGAATAGGATGCCTGCAAGCGGAAGAAGCCAATATATGATTTTTCTGTTTCGTTCTGCGTTCATGGTTATCCTGCTCCTTTCTCATTTCCTATGTCTTTCCCGGAAACCGGTTTTTACCTGACCGTGAGATGCACAATCGCTGCCAGCCGGTCCTCCCCCCTCTGTTCCTGGGCATTCTGCATATAGAAATTATACTCAAAGGTCAGGTGTACCATCTGCCATGGCTCGGCCTGGATTGTTGTATTTACAACATTAGACCGAACCGGAAGATAACAGGGCTCATCCTTATCCTTTGTAATCCTCACAGCCTCCCCGCCGCTCATGATTCCCGGATATACCACCTCCAGGTCAATCACGCCTGTCTCACCGGCCATGACCGTCAGGCTGGCGTCTTCATCCATCCAGCCGTCGCTGTAGTAGCCATAATCCACCTGAAGCTTCATTTCCCTTACAATCTCCGTAATATCCTGGAACCCTTCATGGTCCGGGTCCTCCCGCAGAACCAGCATCCGGTCATCCACCAGACCGATATCCCGGATATTCTCTATGAACTCCACCCTGGTGCCTTCTGCTGTCCGGTCCCTGTCAAATACCTTAAAGAAGGTTCTGGCCGTGAAATCGCTCATCTCATAGCTGTTGCCTATGATGTAAATGGTCTTGCCGAATATTCTGTCACCATATCTTCCGTAGGTCTCCTCAGCCAGGGAATTGTACCGCAGCTGATTGGGCCAGAGATACAGCTTGGGATAATCCGCCCGGTAAAACAGCTCCACGGGAAGCATGAATACCACATAGCAGGCAAAGGCGGCTCCCCAGGGCCAAAGCCGTTTCAGATACAGCTCCGGCTTCACCCCCTCTGTCAGTTCTCCATACATATAAGCCAGAAATAAAAGGGCGGATACCAGGGACACATACACCCAGCGCATCTCCACCCGTATGGTAACGCTGGAGGACGCGATACAGAGTCCGGTAAACAGAATGAACAGGGTGCTGTTCTTCAGCATCTGAATACGGTAATCCTTCCGCTTCTCCCTTGCCAGCTTCACCACGAACGCCAGGACAATGACCGCAATGGCAGCATCTGCCAGGAGCACCAGCACCTTTATCACCAGAGGACTCTGCCCCCATGGGCATCCATTGAGATGTTCCGGCCCTGCGTTGATGCCGAACACATAGGCGATCTGGCTCAGCGCGTACCAAAAGGTATCCCCCAGGCTGAAGGTATCTGCCACCTGGGTTCCCCCTGTACCTGCCGGCAGAATACTTCCTATGGTAAAAGCGCGTATGACCTGGACCAGAAGAAAGGACAGCAGGCCGGCTCCCCATTCCAACAGCTTCCTGCTCTTCTTAAACAGAAGGACCAGCAGAAGCAGCGGAAACAGGGCCATGTAGCGTTCGTGTACAAAGCATACCCCAAAGTAGAGCACACAGGAAAGGCAGAAGTATATCTGGCTGTCCTTCTCATTGAGATACCGGAACAAATACCAGAGTATCATAACAGCCATCCACAGAGCCATGGTCTCCATAAGCCCCAGCACCTGTCCAATCTGGTAATAAGCCATGCGGCTGATTAAGAACATTAAGCCGCAGAGAAAACCGATTCCCTTTGCCCTGGACAGCCTGCGGCCAACGAAATATATGCTCCAGGACACGGCGGCGTTCAGCAGAATGTTAAAGGGCACAAACCATCCCACATGGTTCTTTACCGCCGCCATCTCCAGCCAGGCGGCCAGATAATACAGAAAGCGGAACCGGGTGCTGCCCACCGGAAACACATACTGAAGGAAGCTCTGCTCCCCGTAACAGGACCAGAAGTACAGGTCGTCCATGTATAAGCCCTTTATTTCTATTCCTCTGTTGACCCACACTGCCATGGCAAGCAGAATGCCCATAAATATTACATGGTCTTTCCACTCATATTTCTTTTCCATCCTGGAGAATCCAATCCTGGTTCTCGTGCTCTCTTTTGCCTCCAATGTAAGCACCTCCTTCTGGCTGTCAATTAAGCTTAGTCTTGCTGTAATTCTCCCTGAACTCCTCCAGGGCCTGCCCGGGATCGTCCGGCGGTCCGCCGTCAAGAGTAACCCTGGCCGTCATATTGCCCCATTCATAGTGAATATCGGAAAGGCTTCCCTCCGCAATCATATCCTCGATTATCTGCAGCGCCCTGTCCTGTCCCGCCAGGTATCCGGCTTCCACGAAGAAATACTCCGTTCCGGCATATCTGAGAAACTCCTCAAAGTACGCCAGCCGTTTTACCAGGTACACATTTCCGCCGCTTCCGGTCACGTCATAGTAACTCTGGACGCTGCAGGGCAAATCCAGGACCTCGGGATGCCTTCCAAATGCCAGGACACGGCTCCTGGGCGTGAACATGCAGGAAAGGGCAAGGCTGCCCTCCTGTGCCCTTCTGTCAAGCATTTCCCTGCGGTGGTCGTAATATCCCATGTGACGCAGGCTCACAGGCGTAAAGCCCGGAACTCCGGCCCAGCCCGTGGCACAGGTCACCGCTGTATTCACAGCAAAAAACAAAACCAGCACCAGGGATACGGACCGTCTGACCGCGGGTCCCCAGTCCTGCCTGCATCCCATTCTCAGCGCGCTGATAACCAGAACGGAATAGAACAGAATGAAATAATTCCCGTCCACCTGATACAGGGTGTAAATACTCACCAGGGAACCAAGAGCCAGAACCGGAATCAGAATACGGTCAAAGAGGTTCAGGAAATGTTGGGGGCCGCGTCTGGCCGCCTTCCATGAAACGGCAAGCCAGATAATAAGAAAAACCGTGACGATTCCGGTTCCCCATGCAATGATTACATGGGCCGTGTCCTCTGACACAGGGGCAAGCAGGATTCCCCGCACCCGTGACCACAGCCGCGAACATTTTTCTCCCGCAGTCAAGGCGGAGGGATCTCCAATCACATGGTTAAAGTTATAGGGGTATTTCACCCGGCATCCTGCCTTCTCAAAAAATCCGGCAAATATGGATGTCATGGGCACGCCGGTGAGAAGCCATGTGCGGTACCACAATCCGGCCACGGCTGCCCCCGGTATCAGGAGGATCCGCCATCCTCCTCGGCAGCCAAGGCTTAAGCGCCGGGTAAGAATCAGACACAGAAGCGCCACTGCGCCCAGAGCCGTTGAGAACACCAGGGCCGTGGGCTTATACACCAGGGTCAGCAGATAGGTGCCGACCGCCATGAGAAGCCATGGCGTGTTTCCGGCGGGACCGCACCATTTTCCCTGTCTCCCTTCACAAAGCGCGAAGCAGATAAAGTCATATATGATAAGCTGGTGCAGCAGCGTGATGTTATCGCTTTTGGCCGTTGCGGCCATGTTCATAATTCCCGGAATGGCCGCAAGGACGGCGGCTGCCCAGATTCCTTTTTCCCGGCCGCAGTATCTTCCCACTATATTGGCTGCCAGAAGCAGGATTCCCATGGTGCACCACAGAGAAAACGCCAGGACAAATCCGTAGGTAGGAGTCCCGCTCAGAGGGAGCACCAGGACTTCCAGGCCCTTGCTGTAAGTATAAACCAGGTTAATCATGCCCAGATTCTCGTAAATTCCCTTTCCATTATCCAGAACATAGGCGGAACGCAGGCCATAGTGGAGCGAATCGTAGTCCAGTTCAATGTTCATGCGGCCTGCCTGAATCAGAACCATGGTGATGATAAAGGCAATTAAGGCGGCCTGCGCTTTGCCGCGCCTTCCGCCCCCATCCGCGCTTTCCTTTACACCATTCAGCCACGCTCCGGGCGAAACCTGATTATTTCCGTGTCCCCAAAGGATTTCCAGGACCACAGCCGCCAGGGCCATGACTGCCGCCAATCCTCTCCACAGCATCAGCCCTCCGTGTCCCGTAAGGGATACAAGACACACCAGAACTATCCACAATGCGCTTCCCAGCACAAGGGACATGGACGTCCTCTGCCAAAAAGGGATTGGCGCGGACAGCCGGCTTTCTTTTAAGAACAGCCGGAGAAGCTGTCTCCCCGCCAGTACCAGAACCGCCATATATATGCCGGATACCGCCAGGGGCAGGAAAATACGGTGGCACCATGTAAACAGAATGACGCCCGCTGCCAGCCCCAGGGCTCTGAACCTCATGCCGGCCCCCTGTCCTGACTTCCCGCCCCGCCCCGCCGCCAGACAGAACAGGTTCCATAAAAACACAAGGACCACCTCTGCCATCATAAGAAGGGTCCGCGTATTTTGAAGCACCGGCCCCAGCGGCTCCCGGAGCAGCACCCCGAACACCGTCACGGCCAGGACAGCCATCCCTGCCGCCCCCGCGATGATTGCAAGTATCGTATCGTTTTTACCAGTTTCCATGCAACAAATCCTTATCCCTGCATTTTTCAGTCTTATTCGTAACAGTCCTGACATCCGGTGCGGACACTGCTACTCATATTCTCCATAAGCCTTTTTATAAAACCCCATGATGATGTCCGCCACCGGCTCCGGCCAGAAACGGCAGAACATTTCCCGTTCCTCCTCAAACCGGCGGTTATCCCTGATACATGCCTTTGTGGTGGCATCCTCATGGACCCGGTAATAGAGAAGAGGCCGCTCATCGCAGATAAAACGTCCCGGTTCCTCTGCCAGCCTCACAAGATTGTCCCAGTCCAGGGCAAAGCTGTATTCCGAGCGCACAAGGGGTTCACCCAGCGCGGCCTTGTGATAGGTGGTGGCGGGGCAGCATATGGGATTGCCCAGAACAAAGGCCAGCTTCTTTAACCAGGCCCTGTCGTTCATCTGCGGGAACCGGAGGGGCATCCTCAGAATCCTCTTAATCCAGAGCATGGCATCCCCGGTTATGAGCTTTCCCTGTTTCACAATCACATAATCCGTTGTAAAAACCGTCATGTCCGGATATCTCTTGTGAGCAGCCAGGAGTCCTGCGCTGTAATCACGGTGGTACATGTCATCCTGGTGCGCGATGGTAACCAGCCCGCCTTCCGCCATGGAATACGCAAAATTCCAGTCATCCTTTATATTGCTCTCCCCCTGACGCACGTATACCTGCAGGCCGTATTTCCAGGCCAGCCGGTCAATATAGCTGCTGGGAGTGGACGTACAGATGATGATATGGGACGGGACTGTCTGGGCCTTAAGAGAGCGGATGCACCGCTCCAGATAAGGCGAGTCCTTATAGGCGCATATGGCAAATACATGCTTATACCTCATAAAAATGTTCCTCCAGCATCAGACACAGGGCATGATAAATGGGAAGGTGCAGCTCCTGGATTTTAAATGTCTCATCAGAAGGCACCACAATGGAGCAGTCGCAGGCTCCCGCCATCTTCCCGCCGTTCTTGCCGGTAAGTCCAATGGTTTTAATGCCGGACGCCTTTGCCACGGCCACGGCATACATCACATTCTCAGCATTGCCCGAGGTGGAAATGCCCATAAATACATCACCCTTTTTTCCATAGCCGTACAGCTGCTGCGCATAAATCATTTCCCCGTTTACATCATTAAGGAACGCGGTGGACAATCCCGCGTGACCGGTAAGGGCAATTGCGGGAAGGCCTCCCTGTAAGCAGGATGCCAGCTCTTCCCCCCGCTTTTCGTCTGCTTTCTTAAGCGCAGCCGCAAATTCGCCGGACACCGGGCGGCGTTTTGCAAATCCCTTCATCAGTTCTCCCACAATGTGTTCGCTGTCCGCACAGCTTCCGCCGTTTCCCGCTATCATTACCTTGCCGCCGCCTGCGTAACAATCCCGCAGTATTTCATACGCGGCCAGCACATCGCCCTTCACTGCCTCCAGAACCGGATACCGGCTGGTCAGTTCCTCCAGATATTCCATCTCTCTCATCCTTAGTCCGCCTGTCCTTTCTCAATAATCCACTGAGCTGCTTTTACAAGGTCCTCCGCGTAGTAATCATATACCGGAGAGAGCCCCTCCTTCTCCTCCTGGCTGCGTATCCCGCTACCATAACCGGTTCCCACCAAAATGGTGGTGAGACCGTAGCTATTGCCGGCTACCACATCCAGCAGTTTATCTCCTATCATAAAGGAATGGGGCTTATCTATCTCAAACCGCTGTGCGGCCGCCTCAAACATGCCGGTCCCAGGCTTGCGGCATCTGCACTCCTTCTTATATGGGCCGGTTCCGTGCTCCGGATGATGGGGACAGTAGTAAAATGCGTCAATGGACGCCCCCTGGCCCTCCAGGATATGGTTCATATAAACATGAAGGTTCCTCACGTCCTCCTCGCCATAATACCCTCTGGCCACTCCCGCCTGATTGGTAACCACCACCAGACGGTACCCGGCCTCCCTAAGCATCCGCAGCGCCTCCGGCACTCCCGGAAGGAGCTTCAGCTCCGAAGTCCTGTGCAGATAGTGTACTTCCTCATTCAGAGTCCCATCCCGGTCCAAAAAAACAACTCGCTCCATTGCACATCCATCCTGTATGTTAGATTCCTTGTTTCAATCCACGCCCGGAATTTAACATTAAATGTTAAACCTGTACTCGCCATTGGGCATATGGACCTTCACCTGGTCATACTGCCATCTGGATTCATCCGCCACCCAGCTCTGGGCGCCGCGCAGTTCAAAATTCCAGTCTGCCAGCTGTCCGCCTGCCTGCTCCATGCGGGCAGCCACCTTGTGGCGCACATTGTAAGGGCAGTACATGAGAAGGTAACCGCCTCCGCCCGCTCCCAGAAGTTTGCCTCCCAGGGCGCCTGCCTTCAGAGCCTCATCATACAGCTGGTCAATCTGCGGATTTGTTATCTTGCTGCTCATGCGCTTCTTGCTCTGCCAGCCATAGTCCAGAAGCTTGCCAAAGCTGTGGAGATTTCCCTTTAGCAGCTCATCCTTCAGGGCATAGGCCAGGGCCTTTACCTCACACATGGCCTCAAAGGCATCCCTTTTCTCATAGTTTTGCACCTGGTCCTTGATGATATTGGCAGAGACATGAATTTTTCCGGTATAGCAGAGAAGGAGATTATACTGGAGCTCGTGTATGATGTCCTTTTTAATGCGCAGAGGATTTACCACCACATTGTTGCGTCCGTGGAATTCAATAAAATTGAAGCCTCCGAAGGTAGCCGCATACTGGTCCTGGTATCCTCCGTCAATCTTTAAATCCAGGCGTTCCACCTGATAAGCCAGGTCCGCCAGGGCATATGCATCCATCATCACACCCTTCCAGCGGGCCATGGCAGTGAGCATGGCCACCATGACGGTGGACGAGGTTCCAAGGCCGGAGCCGGGAGGAGCGTCGCACTGAAGGTACACTTCGCAGCCCTGGTCAATGCCCATGGCATTAAGGGCCGCCGTCACCAAATCCAGTTTTCCGTCATACACATAATTTTCGCTTGTATTATATTTCACTGTCATGTCAAAGTCCAGGGAATGAACCACAATCTGGTCGTCCTCCCTGGGCACAATGGAACAGTAGGCATATTTATTGATGGTGCTGCCGATGATGGCTCCTCCCTGCTCCTCGCAGAATGGTGCCACATCCGTACCGCCGCCTCCAAAGCTGACCCTTAAAGGCGCCCTTCCTCTGATAACCATATGTGTCTCCTCTCTCTGTCTTTCGTTTAGGCTGTCAAATGACCACCTTATTCTTTACATCCTTCTGAAACTGGAAATACGCCTCCGGAATGCCAATGTCAATAAAATACCCGTCATTGACAAAGCCTCCCAGACGCCTTCCCTCTGACAGCCACCTGGGTATCATGTCATTTTCAAGCGACACCTTTCCCTCCGGTATTTCATCCAGCAGTCGCTGTTTCATAAGGTAAATGCCTCCGTTGATCGTCCCTTCCCCGGCATCCTCTGTCTTTTCATTAAACCCGATCAGGAATCCATCCCGGTCCAAAACCGCCTGGCCGTACCGCGAAATATCGGGCACACTGCGCAGTACCAGAGCCATATCCAGATTCTGGCTGTCCTGCTGTCTCAGGAGCCGTGTATAGTCAATCTGGTAAAATGTATCCCCATTCAGCACATAAAAACGATCCTCTGTAATAAACCTGCCCGCATTCTTTATGGCCCCTGCCGTACCCAGAAGCGTCTCCTCATAGGCATAATCAGCATGAAACCCAAAAGCAGCCCCATCACCGAAATGCTCCTCCACCATAGTCCCCTTATATCCCACGGCAAAGACAATATCCGTAACCCCATGGCGGACCAGCTCACGGGTCACATATTCCATAAAAGGCTTCCCTTCAATCAACGCCATTGGCTTGGGCCGGTCGCTCACCACACTGCGAAGCCTGGTCCCCAGACCGCCGGCCAACAAAATAGCCTGCATTAACATTTCCTCCTATACTATTTCTCCCCCGGCGGACATCGTTATACCTTAATTTTGCCAGCACAGACTGAGCGGGAGCGCGGTTGCGTTGTCCGGGCATGCTGGCTGTGCGGCGCCCCACGCGCCCCTGAGGAATCAACGAAAGTCCCCCTCTACCACCTTCCAGGCTCCATCCAGGCTATAGTGCTTCTTTATATAATCCTGGGTCCTGTGGCAAAGCTGGTTTAAACGTTCCTTATCCTGATATAATTCCACGGTCTTTCTGGCAAAGGATTCTGCCTGGTCCTCTATCTCCAGCACTGTGTCCGCAAAGGGAATTCCCTCTGCCCCTGTGGATGTGGTCACAATGGGGGCTCCGTTGTAAATGGCTTCCACTACCTTGCCCTTCACGCCGGCCCCGTATCTCAGCGGCACCACCACCACTCTGCACTGGCCGTAGAGCTGCGCCAGCTCCTCCTCGCTAACAAAACCTTTGATGATGATTCCGCCTTCCGTCTCCTCCAGGGCCTTGATTTCATCTGTCACCTTGGAGCCTGCCACATAGAATTTCACATCCGGCAGTTCCCTGCGTATAAGAGGGAATATTTCCCTGGCAAACCACAGCACCGCATCCGCATTGGGCGGATGGGCGAAACCGCCTACAAACAGCAGTCCTTCCCTCTCCCCAAAGTCATCCTGTATGCTGTCCAGGAAGGTGTCATAGACATACGCCGTAATAGCCTTTGCGGGAATGCTTCCGTCGATGGCGTGAATGGCGTTGATCTCCACATAAGAAGGATAATAAGAAACAGCCGCCTTGTGCATCATGGTCAGCTCCACGGATTTCCAGTAATCCGCCTCCCTCTTGACGTTGATATCGCCGGTCAGCTCATATTCCCTTCCCAGACGAAGGAAGTGCAGGTCATGTCCGTAATAAATCACCTTCATATTGGTGTAATCTTTTATAAAATCCACATACTTGGCGGCAATATGGGGACGATTCAGGTATGCAAATGATATCTCGTCTCCATTTGTCTTTAACCAGTCCCAGATACCTGCCGCGTATGTGTCCCCGTAGAGAACCTCAATTCCCATTTGCAGAAGGGTAGTGGTATAGGGCTCCTCATGAAGGAAATTATCTCCCAGAAATTTCACCACATAACCCTTTTTCAGAAACATTTTCAAGTACTGGTAGGTTGTCTTGGAGCCCGCGTCCCTGTCAAAGGTGGGCACATAGTGGTCCACCACCAGGATGATTTTCTTTCCCTGGCTGCGCTCCCTGGCCCTGAATGGATTGGGATTTCCGGTGTTGACACACTGCTTTTTAAATTCCTCCGCCCATTTTTCCTTCAGCTTTTTACTGTTCTCCACCTGGTAGCGTTTCAGACCTGTTCCGTTTACATCCGTACCGTTGGAAACACCCTCAAAGTGGATCACCTTGGAGAGAGGCTGGTAGACAACCCTGTATCCGGCCTTTCTCACCTCAAAAGCCAGATCCGAATCCTCGCAGTAAGCCGGGGCAAACCGCTCGTCAAATCCGCCAATCCGCTTCCACAGAGCCGTGCTCAGCAGGATGGCCGCCCCCGATATATAGTCCACATCCTTTACATAATTGTATTCTGCCTTGTCCGGATCATCCAGACGGCCGTAGTTCCAGCCGGAACCGTCACTCCAGATAATGCCTCCTGCTTCCTGGAGGCGTCCGTCCGGGTACACCAGCTTGGATCCGACCATGCCGATGGAAGAATCGGACTCAATCAGGTTCACCAGGGAGGAAAGCCAGCCTTCTGTCACCTTGGTGTCATTATTGAGGAACATGATGTATTTTCCCCTGGCAGCCTTTGCCGCCTGGTTGCAGTTGCGCAGGAAACCCTGGTTTGTCTCATTTCTGCGGATTACAAGTCCATCCACATACCGGTTCAGCTCTGCCGTCGCATCGGCTGACACGTCGTCGGCAATGATGACCTCATAGGTGACATCCTTTGTAAACTCCAGGATGGACTGGAGGCACGCATAGGTATAGTGGACCTGGTTATAACAGGGAATCACGATAGAAACCATCGGTCCGTCCCATGTTTCCGCGCCGCTGCCCGCGTCTGTATATCCACCCCTGCCCGGCACCTGGGGAAATACCAGTCTGCCGTATTTGAGATATTCCTCACCAATCTTAAAATCGCCGTCTATCTGGTTGCGTCCCTCTTTGGTGGCGTACAGCCTGCCGTAACGCACCGGATGCTTCACTGTATTAAAACAATAGTTGAGTATCTTGCGTTTGCGCGTGCCCCTTGGAAATGCCTTGTTGACCTGGGCTCCCAGCCTGCGCCGGGCTTTGAACACAAGGGCTTCATGCCCGTTGAGATAGGTTGCCAGCTTGCCCAGCTCGTCGATTTCATGGCGCAGGTCCTTAATCATCACTTCCAGATTTGCCACATGGTTATTGGTAAGGCGCTGTACCTCCTGCTCTTTGCGAATCTGAAGGTTCTTTTCCTCCACCTCTGCCTGAAGCTGGCTGATACGGTCCTTTGCCTGTGAGAGGGCCCGGTCTGTCTCCTTAAGCTCAGCCAGGGTCGTGACTTTCTGCCGGTAATTCACCAGGTATCCCTGGACAGCGTCCCCATGGACATAGGACTGGAAGGAATCCTCCATGGACGCGTACACAGATGCCATCTCACTTCCTATGCCAAACTCCTGTAAAAATTCCTCCAGGTCAGTATATGACATCAAGCCCCGGTATTTATAATAGAAATAAGCCAGATTGCGGTACTGTACAAAACGGGCAGGAACCGGGAAATCAAAGACCCACTCGTAATCCAGACAGTACAGCTGCTCATCCCCGTCCGTTTCTGTAATCATCAGATTCTCAAAGAGCCCGTCAATGTTGCTTACTTTATAAGAAAAATCATCAAAATCCGGAACCGGCCCAAAGGTCCGAGTAAACTCCGGCGTCACGGTAAACGGAACAATCTGGTCCTCCGCCACATCATAGAGATACTGAAGGGCTGCCTTAATGTCCTCCACAGGCGCTCTGCCGTCTCTGATGCCCTGGCCCAGACGTTCTGCCAGGGTGATGCCTTCCAGAAAACAGAACTCCACCTTGCTGCCGTCCCCGGATATCGCCGGCTCCAGGATTCTGACCCTGGGATTCAGCTGTCTTAACCGCAGGCATTTCTCTCTCAGTGAACAGATGTGGAGGCTTCCCCCACCGCTCAGAGCGGCCTTCTCCACCCGGCGCTCTCCGTCCGCTTCCCGTATGCTGGTGCGAATCCGGAATTCTTCCTTCCTGGTACGGTTATACTTTGCGAAAATAGTTTTCTCCTGTCCTCCTCCCCTGGAGGCAATCATCAGGAAGGAATTGGCAAACCGGCCAAAGTCATTTTCCTCGATCAGCCGGTCATACACTTCCTCCTCATTGAGGCAGGCATACCGGGGACTGTCATAGGACACAGCCGGGCTGGTGATTTCTCCCTTTCCCGGCAGATACCGGTCTGAGTAGACTGATATGGGCATTCTGTGGTCAGGCACCGGATAATAGAAATCCGCCCGGACAAGTCCTGCCTCCCGGAAGGCATCCTCCGCCTGTTTTCTGGTGCAGAAGCCTTCCTCATGGTTTCCTCCTGCCAGATACCTGAGCCCCAATGCATTTTCACACGCAATCACCAGGCGGCCTTCCTGCTTCAGAAAGGATGCGCCAAGGGTAACGGCATCCCGTATTTCCTGCCCCTCCCTGAGTCCGCCGATGAACACAAGGTCAAAGGCCGGATCCGGCTGTCCCGCCTGCGTCCCCGTCTTAAAGCCATATGTGATATTGCTGTAAGCCTTGTTGCGCTCCTGATTTACGGCCAGGTTTTCATCCGCTTCGTCCATGACCGTCACATGAGCGCACCTGGAGGCCAGCAGTCCTGTCAGAACGCCATAGCCTGAGCCAATCTGAAGCACTTCCCCGCGGCCCGTATAATCCATCCACTCCACAAGATTTTCCCTAATATCAGACAGTGCGTGGAGCACCTCAGGCCTGGACTGATTGTCCAGGGCCTTCCTGATACCCTCAGGATCGCTTCCATATTGTCTGAATAAATCTAATATTTCATAACTGATATCCTTCATGGAAAGTTATAATCCTCCGTTCACAGTTGGGCGCGCATTACCGGCCTGGGTATTCCCGGCCTCCACCTTCTCGGCCTTTACCTTGGACTCCATATCATACACCCCAACCGTATTTTTATTGGAAATAACCGTAATATTGGTCACGTTGTACAGGCGGTGGTACACCACATGCTCACCCTGCTCAAATCCGGTACAGCTCATGCTCAGCAGATACTCCCCGCCCTGGAGTGTCATTTTCTGGGTGAATTCCACCACATACTCATCCCCGCGCTTCACAGGCTGGATGTCGGCGCCTTCAAACATGGTGTTGGTGCCAGTAAGCTCCGTACCCTTTTTATCCTTTATAGTATAGGTAAAAATAGGGGACTGTATCTCTGTATTGAAATGAATCCATTCTTTTATGGTAAACATCTCACCTTTTAACAAAAGGTTGGTGATATTTCCCCTCTCGTCAAAAAGACCCAGGTCCACAATCTCAGCCCGGCCGTCCCCGTATTCTGTACGGTCATAATTAATGGTCAGCTGGTCCTTCATGAGACGGCTTCTCTCTAATCCCATACCGCCGGAAAAATCAGACATCTCCACATCGCCGGATTTTGTTCCTGCTCCTGCCTGGCTCCGGGCAGTTTCCTTTCCTTCCGCTCCTGCTCGGGTATGTTGCCCATTACCGGTATCTTCCTGCCCGCTTCCCCCTGACAAGCTCTCCTTCTGCTGTCTTTCCCGCTCTAATTCCGCCTTTAAGGAGTCCAGCTGTCCGGCCAGAATCTTCTTATACATATCCACCACGCGGCCGGCAGGGCCTTCTGCGATGAATTCTCCCTTGTTCAGCAGCACCACCCGGTCACAGTATTTAATAATGCTTCCCATATCATGGGTCACCATGAGGATGGTGGTCCCCTTCTGGCGGATTTCCTCCATCCTGCGGTAACATTTTGACTGGAAAAACACATCGCCAACGGAAAGAGCCTCGTCTACAATGAGGATTTCCGGGTCTACATTGATGGCCAACGCAAAAGCCAGCCGTACAAACATACCGCTGGAATAAGTCTTTACCGGCTGATACACGAAATCCCCGATTTCCGCAAATTCCAGAATGTCCTGAAGCTTGGCGTCCATCTCCTTTTTCGTGTAGCCCATCATGGTGCCGTTCATATATATATTTTCAATACCTGTATAATCCATATTGAATCCGGCCCCCAGCTCTAAAAGAGCCGATATCTTGCCGTCCACCTTTACCTCCCCGGTGGTGGGGGTAAGGACCCCGGTAATGATTTTTAATATGGTGGATTTGCCGGAACCGTTGGTGCCGATGATTCCCACCGTCTCCCCCTTCCTTACCCTGAAGGAAAGCTGGTTCAGCGCGTAAAAATCCCGGTGGTAATTCTTATGGGAAATACTCATGGATTCCTTCAGACGGTCAATGGGTTTCTCATATAATCTATATACCTTGGTCACGTCCGCAACGTCTATGGCATATTTATTGTCCTGTTCTTTCACTGACATAGCATTCTCCATCTCTATGCATACTTCTCCACTTTAGGCATAAGTATAGCATAGAATGCAGGATTTTTATACCTTAAACCAAATTTTTCAAAAAAAGTTAAGAATCCCCTTGACATATATAACTGTATATACTATAGTTACAGTATTAACTGTTCAATCTTTGGTTACAGAAAAGGAAGCCCGAGGAACTTCCTGACACAGAAGCAGTCCTTTTGGTCCACTGCCGCACCGGCATCCGCAACAAGCGTGCTTCAGACCAGCTGGTGGAATTGGGAATACAAACATTTCTATGATTTTGGCAAAATTGTGGACTGGCCCTATGAAACAGTAAAGGAAAATTAATTTATATTAGAGCAGCTTAACATTACAAGCTTATATATAAGATTAAAGAATGAATGTTCGGTGATTTTTATCACATAACACAAGTACAAAATGTGGTATCCTATAATCAATAGAGCAAATCACAAAAAAGAGAAAACCTGGAGGTAATAACTATGGAATTGAAACATTTGAACAAGGATGAATTTGAGCAGGCTGTAAACGCTGATGACGAGCTGGTGGTTGTGGATTTCTTTGCAACCTGGTGCGGCCCCTGTAAGATGCTGGGTCCTGTCATAGAACGGGCGGCGGACAAATTTTCAGACGTACATTTTTATAAAGTAGATATTGATGAGGAGATGGACCTGGCAGCCCGCTTCCAGGTAATGAGTGTTCCCACCCTTATCTACTTCAAGCGCGGCGAGGTATTATCCAAATCAATCGGTCTGGTTTCACCATCAGATATTGATAAGGAAATCAGCAAGTTAAAATAATAAGCCACCGCACATTTTTGCATTCCTTTTTGGCAGGCCGGTTCCTCAATTGGATCCGGCCTGTGTTTTATCCCTGTTCCTTTAACTTCCCATTGAGCTTGGCATAAATCCGTTGGCGTATCCACGGCTCGGAGGATGCCCTAAGCGAGTCCTCCAGGCCGAACCAGGCTGCCCCGCTGTTACTTTTTCCGTAGCTTTTCACCGGTTTAGGTCTGTATTCCTTATTCTGCAAATCCTCTTGAATATCCAACAAGTATTCTTCTACTCCGTATTCCTCAATCATCTCAAAGGTAATGCCATCTATTCCAGCACTTCCCTTGTTTACTCGTACTTCTTTCCATGCCCGCCACAAAATATCCAGGCGAAAGATACGGTCATCGAATCCCACATGTGGCAGGCATCCATGCAAACCCCGATTTGATCCTTTTGGACCACCCGGTCCAATATCTCCTTCAGTTCTTCAAACCTTCTCCCCACCTCGCTTCCCTTCCCGGACATGGTTTCTAACAGCACCTTTGTCTTCATGTCCGGGAACATCACATGGTTCAGCCCCTGGGTGATCTGTTCAATGGCGCTGTCCAGAGGCTGGTCCAGACGGCTGCCCGGATGAAGATTGTACAGGTTTCCCGGCATCAGCTCCATCCGTGCTTTTGCAAAATGTCCAGGAATGTCTCGATCTCCCCCGGTTTTAACTCCTTTGCCCTGGCTCCCCGGGGATTGCGGATGAACAGCTGGAATGTATTGGCACCGATTTGGACCGCGTCCTTTGCCAGAGCGGCGTATCCTTTGGCAACTGAAAGATGGGTTCCGATTGATAATTCTTTCATGTTTCGTTGGCCGGCGTTTCTTTGGTCAATGTTTCATGTCCCTTACAATGTTTTTTGCAAATATTATATTTCTTCATAATGATATTATCTGTCTTAGCAGCTCAATTATGTATGGCTGGAAACAGCACGAGAGCGGTTCAAAAACCGCTCCCACAGATAATCATTTGCCAAGAAAAGAAAAACATTCCCGGCCAGAAGGAATCCTTACCGGGAATGAATATTTAAACCACTTTTAAATCAGTTGAATCCTATACGCGGTCGTCTGCGGGGGAATACTTGCCGTCATAAAGTTGACATGGGTGATCCTGACCATCTGGCCGGGACGGAGAGAATGGATACTGATAGGTCTCCCTGCGCGGTCTGTGATCGGCGTGGTGTTGGGAACACTGAATCTGATCTGGCTGTTTATATCACCGCGGTTTCCGGTGTAAATAAAGCCATTGCATGCATCCACATCCGCAATACGGTCTGTTGTCACAGAAGTCTCCTGGATCCTGCTCCGCACAACAATCATAAACGCATTGGATTGAGGCGGGATACTTCTTGTCATGCGGGAAGAAAAAATGGCATTGATCCACATTCCTGGCTGGATCCGGCACAGACCCACACTCTGTCCAAAAGAATTTATAATAACTGTATTTCTGTTTATATTCAGCTGTAAGGTCTGGATGGAAACCATCTGTCCGGCTTCCGGCATGGAGTAAGAGATCAATATGGTTCCGTTCGAATTGTTGATACAGGAGCTGTCCTCCACAAATGCATTATCAATACGCAGGGCATTTCCCTGCCGGACGATGGTTCCTCTGGGGTCGTTGTTCATAGCTATCCTTAACTAATATGTTGTTTGATATTATAGTATGAGGATTTTGGGAACCTGTTCCATTATACGTCATACACCCCGCCATCATAGGCAGTTTGTGCGGAAATGCTTCTCTGTCTGGGCGGGAACTTCTCCGTAAGGTTCTCCGCCAGTTCAATTCCGATTCCCGGTGCATCCGGGATCACAATGTATCCATCTTCCTCCCGGAAAGGTTCGGTGGTCATCTCCGCCTCATTTCCCTGGTGATAGAAGGATGGGAACTCCTGGATGGCAAAATTGGGGATGGCCGCGTCCAGCTGCAGGCAGGCCGCAGTGGAAACCGGACCCAATGGATTGTGAGGCACGATTTTGGCATAGTTCGCCTCCGCCATGGCCGCCACCTTTTTGGAGGGAGTCAGGCCGCCCAGGGCGCAGACATCCGGCCGGAGGTATCTGGCAGCCCGCTTCTGGAGAATTGTTTCAAACTCCTGGATATTGATAAAGCGCTCTCCTGTTGCCACCGGAATACTTGTGCCCTTGGCAACATCCGCCATGGCCTCCGGGCTGTCCGGGGGGATCGGGTCCTCCAGAAACAGGGGCCTGTAAACCTCCACCCCTTTTGCAAATGCAATGGCCTCACAGGGATCCATACTGCGGTGGCATTCCAGGATCAGGTCAAAATCCCTCCCCACCGCTTCCCGGCAGGCCCTCACCCGCTCTATGTAACCTTCCACCTTGCTGTTATAAATACTGGATGACCGGTCCGCCTGGGTTCTGGTGATATCACCTGTGATCATCAGACGGGCCGCGTCATATCCCTTCTGTTTTAAGTTCACGCAAAATTCAGCCATCTCCTCCGGCGTATAGCAGAAAACCGCCTCGTAGCTTCTGACTTTATCCCGGCATTTTCCTCCCAGCAGTTCGTAAACCGGCACGCCCAACGCCTTACCCTTGATATCCCAGAACGCAATATCAATGGCGGACAGGGCGCTCATGATCACCGATCCCCTGAAATACATGCTGCGGTACAGATAATTCCAGTGGTGCTCGATCTGAAATGGATTTTTGCCCAGAAGATAGCTCTCAAAACGTCTCAGCACTCCCTCCACTCCGTCTAAAAAGCCCCAGGCCCCGGCCTCGCCCGTACCGTGGATCCCCTCATCCGTGTTGATCCTGATAAATAAATATTTGCTTGCCGGAATGATCTCCAAACCAGTAATCTTCATAATGGTCACCTCATTCTTCATTAATAAAACGGAAACATGATAGGCAGTGTAAAAATGCAGACAATGGTGATCATAACCGCCAAAGGTGTTCCGCATTTCAGATAATCCTTTAGTGAATACCCGCCCGGCCCCATGATCATGATCTGGCAGGGAGCCGCCATGGGGGTCAGGATAGAGGTAGAGCTGGCAATGAGCATGCCCATCACAGCCGCCCTTGGGTCCACCCCAATCTTTACACAGGCAGCTGCTACCAATGGAATGAAAATAGTCACGGTTGCCAGATTGGACATCACCTGAGTCAGAATGAATGGAATAATGAAGAACACTGCCATGATGACATAGGGGTTAGTGGTATTGCCCAGCAGGGAGATCATCCAGTCCGCCACCACATCCCCGGCCCCTGTTATCTTGATGGCGTCCGAGAGGGCCAGAACACCGGCAAACAGGAACACGGTGGGCTGATGAATAGAACCCAGGGCCTCGCGCTCCGACAGCACACCGCACAGGACCAGGAGGCATGCCCCAATGGAGGCGGTAAGGTACATCTTAATGCCGATCACAGATTCCAACAGCATACAGGCAATGGTGCCCAGGATAAGGATGACAGCCACCTTTTCCTTGGAAGGTGTCAGCTGGCTAACCGTGTCCTTCTTCTGAATGTTATCCGAAAATTGGGAATTATCGATGTCGGGCATGAGACGGTAACCGATAAATACCATGTAGGCCAGTGAAATCAGCAGAATGGGGATCCTGGCAATGGTAAAATCCCAGATTGAAAACGGGGTGGAAGCGCCCGCCTTGATCATAACATCGCTCCAGGTCATATTGCTGGCGCCCTGTCCCAGGAATGTCATGGCGGTAGCTATGTTGGCAATGGCCATGGCGGGAAACAGCATCTTACTGCGGCTGGTGCCGATCTCATTGGCAATCCCCACCAGAAGGGGAATCATGATGGCAGCTGTGGCTGTGGCGCTGGTCAGACAGGCCAGGAATCCAGCCACTAAGGATGAGATCAAAATTAGCATTTTGGGATTATTTTTGTAGCGGACCACCAGTTTTTGGGCCCTGTCCAGCAGACTGGTCTTGGTCAGTGCAGCGCCGATCACAAACATGGCAACAAACATGACCACATTGGTGTTGATGAAACCGCTTAAGGCTTCGGCCGGCTTCATCACACCGGTAAGAATAAGGGCGAGAATGATTCCCGCTGAAATGATGGAAAATGGGATTTTTCCCGATAAAAACGCTATGATAGTACACAGCAATATAATGAGCGTAATCTGTAAAGGTGTCATGGTATCCTCCGTATGGTTAGAGTGTCCCGGATCCTTTTGGTGTCCGGGAGTACTCGTTCTTCAATGACCGCGCCGTCCTTTGATATACTTATCATAATGCAGTCAAATGTAGATGTACAGCTCAATATTTTCAATATTTATCAACTTTAACTCAACATTTTACGTAATAGTTCAGACGGAGGAACTGAACGGTTACTATTTTACCGGATATGCTTTTTGCAGATCCGGTGAAACACATTGCTCTCCTCAGTCAGCATGGATTCCTCCAGATGTGCGGTGACCAGATTCCTGGATAAGGGTTTCTCACCCACGGACAGAGGGACAATCTCCTCATGGAACAGATTATTAAATATCATGTGGTCCAGCGTGATCATCAGGGCATGGGTGTACGCCACACAGGCCAGACCGCTGCGGGAGGAGCCAAGCTCATAGGCGATATCCGGCTTCAGCTGGTAATAACCGTACAGATTATCAGCATAGGTACGGTACGGGGAACCGGGCATCAGCATCACATTGGGTTGATCACAGCAGTACGAAAGGTCAATCCAGGGATATCGAAATCCCGGTTTTGGAACAGCCTTCTGTACCACCGGGTGCGTACCGACCGCTGCCATCACCAGCTCACACTGGTGGACAGTCTCATAGCAGAAGCCATGCTCCTGCTTATCGATCACGGCCAGCAGCACGTCCAACTGGCGCCCCTTTACCATCTGGACCAGCTCCCCCACGGTGCGCTCGTGCATCAGGATCCGGATCCCCGGAAATGCCTCCTTAAGCTCCGGCAGTATAAAGCGGAACATGACCTCCGTAAAGGTAGCCTGGACACCGATGCGTATCACACCCCTGCTCATACTGGAAAAACTGCTCATCTGCGTGTCCAGCTCCCGCTGGATCCGCTCGATCTCCCCTATCTTCTGAACATAATACTCCCCTGCCTGGGTCAGCACAAACCGCTTGCCCACACGGTGGAACAGCTTCACCTGAAGCTCAGCCTCCCTGGCCTGGACAAATTTACTTAAGGCAGACGGGGTAATGAACAGGTTCTCCGCTGCTTTCGTGATGCCGCCGCAGCGGGCCACCTCCAAAATGTATTCAATTCCTTTGTCCATGTCTCCACCTGTCCTTTACAGCTACAAGTTTACCAATTATAATATTTGATCAGTGCCTGCGTTCCCAGTTCTCCCATGCCTTCCTGCTCCAATTCCTTATACATGGAAAGGACGTCCTCCAGCACCTTTAACTCCGTATCCGCTGCCCTGGCCTCTTCATCTGCCAGGTTCATATCCTTGATAAAATGCTTGATGAAGAATCCAGGCCGATAGTCGTCCTGCAACGCCCTTGAAGCCACATTGTTCATCTGCACACTGCTGGCGGCTCCTGTGGAAATGGACTTTAGCATTGTGTCCACATCCAGCCCCACATTCTTGGCATAGACCATTGCCTCACATGCCCCTGCCAGGGCTCCCGCAACGGCAATCTGGTTACACATCTTGGTGTGCTGTCCGTTTCCTGCCTTACCTTCATAATCGATATTTTTACCCATGGCCTGAAGGATGCTTAGACAGGCGTCAAAATCTTCCCTGTCACCGCCGGCAAGAATGGTCAATGTTCCATCCTTTGCCCCCTTGTCACCTCCTGTCACCGGAGCGTCCAGGGCGTGAAGACCTGCTTTTTTTGCCTCCTCATAAATCCGCACAGCCAGCCTGGGGCTGGTGGTTGTCATATCGATCAAATATGTGCCGGGATCTGCATTGGCAATGATACCGCCTTCACCAAAATAGATGTCCTCCACATCCTTTGGATACCCCACAATACTGATCACAGCCTGTCGCCCCTTGGCGCATTCCCCCGCGCTGCCGCACCAGATTGCTCCTTCACCAATGATATCCTCCACCTTTGATCTTGTTCTGGTATAAATAGCAACCTCATAGCCCGCCTTCATCAAATTGCGCACCATGGATTTGCCCATGATCCCCACGCCAATAAAACCTATTTTTTTCATTTACCATTACCTCCTACAGATATTGGGAAAAGCCCCCGTTTTTTCCAGGTATATCTCCCAATATATCACTTTTTCCCAAAATATCAAGCCATACTCCCAAGGCAGTTCCAGCTCATGGTGGTGGAGACAATCTCTGATGCCGATGACTATAAAACAAAAAATTGACGGCAAAATGGCTGGCCCATTTGTGGTATCATACCATTAGGCCAGCCATTTTTATTGTGAATCGCCATATTTCTTACCCCTTGATCCCATCCACCAGATACCTCTGTAATATGATGAAGAAAATAATGACCGGAAGCAGTGAGATCACCGACATTACAAACAATCCGCCATAGTTGTTGTATGAGTTGGGGTCCAGGTACATGTTGAGAGCCAGGGGGATAGTAAATTTACTGCCACTGTTCATAAAGATCAGGGGCTGGAAAAAGTCCTGCCAGGTCCAGTAAAACGCAAAGAGAGGAGGTGACAATGGCCGGCTTCACGATAGGGATCATGATCCGGAACAGGATCGCCAGCTTGCCGCACCCATCGTTCTCCGCCGCCTCATCCAATTCCCTGGGGATCCCCCGGAAGAACTGGACCATAAGGAAAATAAAGAACGCGCCGCCAAAAAACCAGGGCAGGACCAGGGCGGTCCTGGTGTCAATGAGGTGCAGCTTTTTCAGTATGATATACTGGGGCACCACCATAACCTGTTGTGGGATCATCATGGTCAGCATCACGTATCCGAACCAGAATCCCGAGAATCTGAACTTAATTCTGGAAAGTGCATAGGTTGCAAACAGGGATGTGATCACGCACCCGGCTGTTCCGGCCACGGTGACGATCAGGGAATCTCCGACTCGTAGTAAACCCAATTTTTCCGGGTCTTGAAGATAATGACGGTAAATACCGCGATAATGGCCACCAGGATCCATGCCAGGGCACAGCTGTATCCCATATCAAAATAGATAAATGCCCTGCGGTACAGATAAAGCACATAGATTCTTCATGACATCGTCCGTCACCACCAGGGCCTTTTTCCCCATCTTTGCCATGGTATCCGCTGCCATGTCCAGGGTCCGGCTGCCGCTTATGATCTGTCCGGGCGCAATAAACGTATTTGCCATATTCCTTATCTCCTTTATGAAAATGCCTCCAGCAGGTCATCATAGGAAGCGGCGGTCTGCAGTCTCCTCATGGTATTGTCATTTCCCAGTTTCCCGGCCAGCTCCGCAATGAGGCGCAGATGGTCCTTGGCGCCGTCACTGTGGGCTGGGACAGCAAAGAGGAAAAACAAACGGGATGGCTCCCCATCGTAAGATTCCCAGTCGATCATATCCCTGGTGCGGCCCACTGCGATACCCACATGGTCCACATGGTCCGACTTTCCATGGGGAATGGCCACATGTCCGCCGATTCCCGTGATCCCTTCGCTTTCCCTAACATACACATCCCTCACATACCCCTCCAGATCCTCAATATATCCGGCATTCTTCAGGAGTCCGGCCAAATGCCTGATCACCTCATCCTTATTCTTTGCATCCATGTTCAGGTCGATCACCCGATCATCCAGAATCTCTTTCACAGCCATATTCTGAAATCTCCCCTCTATTTTATAAAATATTGATAGATGTCCAAGGCAGAATCCATTTTCTTCACTGCTTCCAGATTCTCGTCATTGTCTGTCAGCTGAAGGAAATCCTTGTAAAACTGCTTTGTCCTCTTTATTTCAAATTTCGATGTCATTTTCACAGCCAGCAGAAACACCACTTCCACCATGTCGCCGTGCCAGCTGATGGGCCTGTCCAAAATTGCAACCACGATCCTGGATTCATTGATCTCCGTCATATTGCCATGGGGGATTGCAACACCACGGCCAATACTGGTGGTGGGACCACGAAAATGCCTCCATGGCCTGCCACGGACTCACAGCCCATGCCCACTGCAATGGCACCTGCAACAGCGGAGCCTGCCATACTGGACGGGATAAATCTTGCGGGATCTGCTGCCGCGAAAGGCAGGACACCTTCCGTAATAAAGCAAAGTCCCATGGGAAGAGCTGTCTTTGCAGTCTCCAGTTCAGTTCTGGTAAACTTGTTTTTCTTGATCATGGTTGCTATGAACAGTCCAATGGGAGGGGTCATACCGCCGATGATCTTAGCGCACATGGGACCATTGATCCCGTCGGCGCCCAGGGCATTGGCAGCCATGGATGCGGTCTTGTTAACAGGCCCGCCCATGTCAAAGCCCATGCAGGCTCCGATCACAGCACCGATCACGGATTTTGCACCGCCGTTCAGGGAGATGATCCACTGCTGGAACACATCCATGATCCATGCCAGTGGAATAGAAAACACACACAAGAAGGTCATGCCGCATACAAGTGTGGAGATCACCGGGATAAACATAACAGGCATAAGCCCTTCACACCATTTGGGAAGCTTCCATGTCTTCATCCAGTTCACAAAGTTGCCGATGATGAATGCCATAAGAAGGCCGCCTAAGAATCCTGCTTTCGACTGGGCCGAGCAGTAGCCGATGATCAGACCGGGCACAATTCCTGGCCGTCCTGCCATGGAATAGGCCGCACCGGCTGTCATCACCGCAACCGCAAAGTCCATTGCATAGGAACTTAATTTGTTCACTCCCCACCAGAACCCCACCCATGTAAATGGATTCAGGTTTGAAAATGGTGTTGCGCCCGCTGCAACGGCGCTTCCGATATCCCATCCGCCAAATGCCTTTGCCAGCGCCCCAAGGATACCGCCTGCCACAACGATAGGAATCATAAAGGAGATGCCGGTCATAATGTGTTTCATGAATTTTTGCTTCTTTGCCATTTAAAAGTCCCCCATCTTTTAAGTATTTACCGATCTGCCGGCCTCACTTGCCAAGCTTTTCGTGGATCTTGTTGATAACGCCCTTTGGAGATTTCATAACCGTGCTGATAGGAATCTCCACCACCGGTTTGCCTTTGAACCGCTCCTTATTCACGCGGATATCAGCGGAGATCAGGATCACATCCGCATCTCTGACCTCCTCCGGTGTAAGTTCATTTTCAACGCCAATGGAACCCTGGGTTTCAACTTTGATCGAATCACCTAATTCCTTTGCTGCGTTTTCCAGCTTTTCCTTTGCTATGTAGGTGTGGGCGATGCCAGCCGTACAGGCAGTGATTGCTAAAATTTTCATATGCAGCCTCCTCTGATTTGATTTACCTAGAATGTATCATTTTTCTTTGAGCTGTGGGAAATTTATTGCGGCATATTAAAACGGTAATTTTTTAAATGCATTCGGTAATTTTGTTGAAATACGGTAATTTTCTAATATTTAGGAGATTTTACCGGGCGTTGTTATGTTTTTCTCTTTCAGGTACAGGAGCAGCAAAAGCATGTCCCCGCTCTGTGAAAAATCAAGGCCGGTCAGGCTCATCAGCTTTCAGCTGCCTTAAGAAGCTTTTCCCTGGCCGGGCGCCCCACCATAAGCTTTAACTTAAGATCCGGAAAACAGCTAGGGGCTTTTTTCACAGCCCCCTAGCTGTCCCGTTTTCCTCCTTGCACAGCTCCATCAAAGTTCTGGCGCTGCGGGGCAGGAACTTATTCTTGTGGTAAATCACAGAGTACTTCCGGTTCAGAGCCAGGCCCTTTATCCTGAACTCGGCCAGTTCCCCTTCCCGGATTCCCTGGCGTACCAGAAAATAGGGCAGAATGGAAATACCCAGCCCTGCCTTTACACCCTGCAGGATGACCTGATTGCTGGCGCTCTGCCATATGGGCCGGACATTCAGCTCCTGTGCGGCCAGTATACCGTCAAATATCTCCCTGCCGGCGCTTCCCTTTTCCCGCAAAATAAAATCCTGGTTCCTTACCTCTGCCAGCTCCTCCAGAGTCCTTCCGGCAAATTCATGACCGGCCGGACATATGAAGGCCAGCCGGTCCCCCGCAAAGCTCTCGCTCAGGATAAAGTGGCTGTGGGCTACCCCCTCTATGATTCCCACGTCGATTTCATTGTCCAGTATCTGCTGTTCTATGGTTTCTGAATTGGCAATGGAAGCCTCCACCTTCAGGGCCGGATACTGCTGTTTCAGTCTCTTGATGTATCCGGGCAGCAGATAGGTCCCTATGGTGATGCTGGTCCCCACCTTGAGCCGTCCCATGGCGTCCACGTCCCGCACACCCTGCTCCATCTCATCCAGCAGGTCTATGATATGCCTGGCATACTGGAGTGCCCTGCGGCCGTTCTCCGTCAGATACAGCTTGCGGGATATGCGGTCAAACAGCTTTACCCCGTAGTATTCTTCCATTTCCGAGATGGCCAGGCTGATGGACGGCTGGGCAATAAACAGCTGGGACGCGGCGGCCGTCATGCTCCCTGTCTCACATACAGTAACAAATATTTTCAGATGGCGAAATGTCATGTTCCTCTTTTCCTGAACCCCATATGGCTGACTGGGAAAGCATCCCCGGAATCTGACATAGAGTCCATATATAATATATTTATTATAATCATTATTTAATTATAGTATTTTACATATGGATTTACAAGCTGTATAGTAATAGCAGAAAAAACAAATACATGATTATAATGAAATGTATGACTGTAATAAGGGGGGATACCATTATGGTAGTTAACATAAAATCCAAAAAGCATGCCTCCTCCGGGGTTTCGGGACACGCGGGCAGCCGCGGCTCCCTTCTGGCAAAGCTTTTTCTTTCGACCTTGTACCTGAGCGCTTTTACCTTCGGAGGCGGATATGTCATCGTTACACTGATGAAGAAAAAATTTGTGGATGAATACCACTGGATTGATGAACAGGAGATGTTAGATCTGGTAGCCATTGCCCAGTCCTCGCCGGGCGCCATCGCTGTCAACGGGGCCATCGTGGTAGGCTATAAGCTGGCCGGCATTGCAGGCGTACTGACCACGGTCATTGCCACCGTTCTCCCGCCCTTTACCATCCTGACTCTGATTTCCTTCTGCTACGCCGCCTTCCGCTCCAACCTTTTTGCGGGTTGGATGTTAAACGGAATGCAGGCCGGCGTGGGCGCTGTCATTGCCCAGGTGGTCTGGGAGATGGGCAGCGGCATCGCAAAAGACAGGCAGTGGATATCCGTCCTGATCATGGCCGCTGCCTTTATCGCCAATTATGTATACAATGTCAACGCAGTCCTGATAATCCTTTTGTGCGCCGCCATAGGCGTGGGCCGGACCCTCACTTTCGGGCACAATAAAAAGGGAACGGAAGGAGGCGCGCTGTGATTTACTTCCAGTTATTTTTAAGCTTTCTGCAGATTGGCGCATTCAGTTTCGGAGGCGGCTATGCCGCCATGCCTCTGATCCAGAATCAGGTGGTAACCCTACACGGCTGGCTGAACCCGGCTGAGTTTACTGACCTTGTCACCATTTCCCAGATGACCCCCGGTCCCATTGCCATCAATGCCGCCACCTTCGTGGGCACCCGAATCGCGGGAACGCCCGGGGCCCTGGCAGCGACCATTGGATGTGTGCTGCCGTCCTGTATTCTGGTTACCCTTCTTGCGAAAATCTATCTCAAATACAGGAACTTAAGCCTGATTCAGGGCGTTCTCAAATCCCTGCGGCCTGCGATGGTAGCCATGATTGGGGCAGCAGGCGTCAGCATACTGGTCACCGCCTTCTGGGGACTGGAGGGCTTTTCCCCTGACCTGGGAGCCGTGAACCTGCGTTCCGTATGTATTTTCACCGGCGCCATGATACTGCTCATACGTTTTAAAATGAATCCCATCCTGGTGATGGTACTGTCAGGACTGGCTGAGACCGCCTGCCAGCTGGCCATGCGCGTGATATAGCGTTTTCTAATCATTGACTTCCCGGTCCTCTCCTGTGAGGTCAGCTGCAACCAGAGCCTGGCCACCTTCAGACGCGCTGTACTCACACTCCCAACAATGATATAATAAGCTTATCGCAGTACAAAAAAAGAATGGGGGAATCAATCATGGAAATCATTCAAGTAAAAAATGACAAAAAGAAATATCTGGACCTGCTCCTGCTGGCAGACGAGCAGGAGGATATGGTGGACCGCTACCTGGAGCGGGGCGATATGTTTGTGCTGACGGACGGCACTGTCCGGGCGGAATGCGTGGTGACAAAAGAAGGTCCCGGCATATATGAGCTTAAAAATATAGCGACAGCCCCCCAGTTCCATAGACAGGGATACGGCCGCCGCCTGATTGAATATATCTTTACCTATTATCCGGATTTGAAGACACTTTATGTGGGCACCGGGGACAGTCCCCTCTCCCTGGGCTTTTACCATGCCTGCGGTTTCAAAGATTCCCACCGGGTGGAGCACTTCTTTACCGACAATTACGACCATCCCATCATTGAGGACGGAATCCAGCTGGCGGACATGGTCTATCTGAAACGGGAACGCGGCATGGACTGACTGCCGCAGCAGGGCCGGAACCAGGCCACTCTGTCTCCCGGCTAAACCTGGGAACCAGGCCATTTATGTCTCCCGGCTAAACCTGGCCTCCAAATTCCTTCAGCCACTTTCTCCGGGCCCTGTAATCCGGCAGGATTCGTTCCACCTCAGCCCAGAACCGCTCAGAATGGTTCATCTCCTTTCTGTGGGCCAGCTCATGCACCACCACATAATCCAGTATCTCCGGAGGCATAAGCACCAGCTTCCAGTGAAAATTCAGATTACCCCGGGCGCTGCAGCTGCCCCAGCGGGTCTTGGCGGCCCGCACGGCAATGCGGTTGTAATCCACTGCCATGCGCTCCGCGAAATAGGCGCACCGGTTCTCCAGCTGTCTCTTCGCCTTCTTCCGGTAAAGCTTCTCCAGCTCAGGGTCCTTCTCATAGTCTTTGACCGGCCTGGCCTCCTCCTGCCTGCGCCGCTCCACCATCATGAACCATTTCTGCACAATCCATTCCTGGCGCTCCTTTATAAAGTCCATCACGTACTGGTTGGGAATGCGCACAGGCACCCTGGCATACACATGGCCGTCTGCCTTGATTTCCAGTCCTATGGTACGCCGTTTGGAGTAGACCACCTCTACCGGAATGGCTCCCTCCTGGTCCCCATGGCGCCAGCTAATCTCCACTTTCTGTATCATGAAACGCTCCTTGCTATCCTACAGAACATCGGAAAAATGGGGACGGAGACGCTTGAACATCTTAAGTCCCAGCAAAAGCACCACCGCGGTGAAGCCCCAGTAATAAAGGGTCAGCGTAGGCCGTTCCCAGAACCAGTTTCCTGTGAGCATGGTATCCCTGTACCCGGCCACCACATAATAAAAAGGATTCAGCTTGAACAGCACCTCCACCCATTTTCCCGCTCCGGTAAACATGGCTTCGTGGTACATGATGGGGGTCATCCAGATACCGAACTGGAGGCAGATACTCACAATCTGCGCCATATCCTTAAAGAACACATTGACCGCGCTGGTGAAGAATCCGATACCCAAAGCCAGCAGGGAAGCTGCCAGGGAGTAATACACCAGCTGGAACCATATGACCGAGGGCATCCTGCCTATAATCAGATACATCCCAAACATGATGACCACGAAAAAGGCATGGACCAGCAGGCAGGATATGAGCTTGATAATCGGCAGTATTTCCACCTTGAACACCACCTTCTTCACCAGATAGTTATACTCCTGGAGACAGTTGGTAATGCTGTTGACGGATTCACTGAAAAAGAACCAGGGCACAATGCCCGGCACCAGCCACTCCACATAAGTGAACCCTTCAATGGGAGGCGGGGATTTAAAGCCCATTCCGAATACGACCGCATAGATGCTGACCGTCACGATGGGCTGTATAAACATCCACACCACCCCAAAGTAAGAGCCCACAAAGCGTTTCCGGAAATCAGCCTTGCCTAAATCCCATATAAGCTTCCGTTTTCCTATAATCTCTTTCATAAGAGAAAGCACATAATTCATATAAGTAAATTCCTTTTCATCAGAACCTGAAGGTATCCTTAAGGCCGCTCCACTTTCTGTCCTTATCCGATATAATCAGCTGCATGTCCGGTTCCACAGGCCAGTCCACCCCGATTTCAGGGTCGCTCCACAGCAGGCCGCCCTCGTCTCCCGGATGGTAGAAGTCCGTGCACTTGTAGGCGAATTCCGCTTCGTCGGACAGCACCAGGAATCCATGGGCAAAACCCTCGGGTATATAAAACTGCTTCTTATTCTCCGCGGAAAGGATGACGCCAAACCATTTACCGTAGGTTTCGGAATCGGAACGCAGGTCCACCGCCACATCGTAGACAGTACCGCGCACCGCCCTTACCAGCTTGCCCTGGGGATACTGCTTCTGGAAATGCAGTCCTCTCAGTACGCCCTTGACGGACATGGACTGGTTGTCCTGTACGAACACCATGTCGAGACCTGCTTCCCTAAAATCATTCTGATTGTAGGTCTCCATAAAATATCCTCTCTCATCCTTAAAAACCGCAGGTTCAATCACACACAGCCCCTTGATGTCACAGGGGGTCACTTTAATCTTTCCCATAACTCCATTCGCTCCTTTTTTATTGTCAAACACGCCTGACCGGCCGTCAGCCCTCTGGCAGACGTTATCCACATCCATCTGGCAATTCTATCACTTTATCCACTGACTGGCAAGTCCTTATGCACCCGTGAACCGCCTAAATCCATTTCCCATGTCCATATATCCGCAGCGTGATCTACAGGAAAACCAGGCCGTGCCGCGGCTCCGGACATCTCTGCGCCGCAATTCCAAACAACTCTGTGCCCCAATTCCAGGCAGCTCTGTGCCGCCGCCGCGCAGGGCTGCGGACAGCCCCGTCACACCCTCAGGCATACCAGGCCGAACAGACGCAGCACCACATAAATATCCATGGCGGCCATGGCGAACAGCAGCCCCCTGTCATCCCAGTCCGTCCGCACCACCTTGTCATTTTTAAGGCTGAGAAGGA